>JACCDY010796755.1_pt1 | contig 42169 bp, 30 predicted proteins | sample 7446391 | NCBI WGS metagenome assembly JACCDY01 (sample SAMN15323451, study PRJNA562643) | freshwater metagenome | isolation source: river surface water | place: USA:Blue River Watershed | collected 2017-08-18
CGGCGACCCGGAATTGCGCGAGAAGCAGGACCGCGATCTGGCGCAGATCAAGCAGTTGTGCACATCGATCGGGGATCCCCGGCTGCACGATCTCTGCGAAACGTTTTTTGATCAATATGGCGAGCGCTTCCGGCGCACGGCTGCGGCGCGCCGCAACCATCACGCGCGTCGTGGCGGCTTGGTCGAGCACGTCGCGCAGATGATGCGCGCGGCAGATGCGATGTGCGGGGTGTATCCCCAGCTCAATCGCGACCTGTTGCTTGCGGGCGTCTTGTTCCATGACTGCGGCAAGTTGTGGGAGAACAGCTATCCCAAGCAGGGATTCGCACAGTTGCACAGCGTGGTCGGAGAGATGCTGGGGCACATTCCGCTCGGCATCGAACTGGTCAACAAGTTGTGGCACGACCTGCTGGCATCGCCGGATGCGCGCGAGTGGGACGGCATGAAGCCATCATCCGAGGAAGTGCGGTTGCACTTGTTGCACCTGATCGGTAGTCACCATGGCCAGCATGAGTTCGGCTCGCCGGTATTGCCGCGCACGCCGGAGGCATTTGCGCTGCACTACATTGATAATATGGATGCCAAGCTCGAGATGGTGAAGGATGCGTATGCGAATGCGCAGGAGCTCGCGCCCGGCATCTATGAGCGGATGTTCCCGCTGCCGACCAATCTGGTGCGCCCGCTGCCGGGCTTCGAGGGCTGATGAGGGGATGGGTGGGTTGAACCACGGATGGACGCGGATGGACGCGGATGGACGCGGATGGGCTGGGTGCATGAAAGCTGCTGTGACCCTTGATCGATGTCATGGCTGATCCGCTGATCAAGCATGGTTCCTCGTTCTTACGAACGAGCCTACGGAGGCAGGGTGCGGATTTAACCTCGTTCCCGCCTCCTCCGGCGGCCGATCAGCAGAACTGCTCGTCACAACTCGCGCTGCTTTCAGCTTTTCAGTTTTCAGCGTTTGGCCTCGTTCCACTCGGTCCAACCCAAATCCGGCCGCCTCCTCCGGCGGCCGATCAGCAGAACTACTCGTTGCAACTCGCACTGGTTTCAGCTTTTTTCCCCATATGCATCCGTTCCTTGCTGAAGATTTCGAAGTCCGTTGGTCGTCCTTGGTGCCGGAGGCGGTGGAGCCGGATATCCGTCACGCGCTGGAATTGGCCAAAGCGAACATCGAGGCGATTTGTGCGCAGGACCCGGCGACCGTGACCTATGAGTCGACCTTTGTGGCTTTGGAAGATGCGACCGAGGCATTGGGTCACGGCTGGGGTCGATTGAATCACCTCGACTCGGTGGCCGATCACCCGCCGCAGCGGGAGGCCTTGAACAAGATGCTGCCGGAGGTGAGCGCGTTCTTTGCCTCCATTCCGCTCAACGACCGATTGTGGATGGCGCTCAAGGCGTTCGGTGAGAGCCCGGCCGTGGCCGATTTGAAACCGATCGAGCGGCGTTTCGTCGAGGAGACGATGGAGGACTTTCGTGAATCCGGTGCGGATTTGCCAGCCGACAAGAAGGCGCGTGCGGCGGAGATCCAGGCCGAGCTTTCCAAACTGACCAAGCAGTATGCCGAGCATGTGCTGGATGCGACCAACGCGTGGGAGCTGGTCATTCGCGAGGAATCGAAGCTGGCCGGTTTGCCCGACTCGGCGAAAGCCGCTGCGGCGGCAAATGCCAAGGCGAAAGGAATCGAGGCACCGGCCTGGCGCTTCACTTTGCATGCGCCGTCGATGTTCCCGCTGATGCAGCACCTGGACGACGCGGAAATCCGCCGTCAGGTGTGGGAGGCATCGTCGCAAGTCGGTTCCAAGGGCGAGCACGACAACACCGCGCTGGTGTCGGCCATCCTCGAACTGCGTCAGGAAAAGGCCGAGTTGCTCGGTAAGAAGAACTTTGCCGATCTCACCTTGTCGCGACGCATGGCACGCACAGGCGCTGCGGCTCTGGCATTCGTTGATGATCTGCACGACCGCATCGAGGTGGCCTTCCGCAAGGATCACGAAAGCCTGGCGGCCTACAAGGCGCAGAAGACCGGGTTGCCGGTCGATCTGCTTGAACCCTGGGAGACCACGTATTGGGCGGAGCGCCGGCGCAAGGAGAGTTACGATCTCGATGACGAGGTGCTGCGGCCGTATTTTCCGGTCGATGGCGTGATGAAGGGGATGTTCGACATCGCCACGCGCTTGTTCGGGATCGCCATCACACCGAAGGAAACGATCTTCATCGAGCCGGGTTCATCCGCACCCAATCCGCAGGGCTTGGTCGAAGTCTGGCATCCGGAGGTCACTTTCTACGAGATCCACGATGAGGATAGCGGTCAGCATTGCGGATCGTTCTACGCCGACTGGCATCCGCGCGAGTCGAAGCGCGGTGGTGCCTGGATGAATTCGCTGCACACCGGCAACCCCGGCGAGCCGCATCTCGGGTTGATCATCGGCAACATGACGCCGCCGGTGGATGGGAAGACCGCGTTACTCACGCACAGCGAGGTGGAGACGATTTTCCATGAGTTCGGTCACCTGCTGCACGGGTTGCTCAGCGAGGTGCCGGTGCGCGCCTTGTCGGGAACCAACGTCCCCTGGGACTTTGTCGAACTGCCGTCGCAGATCATGGAGAACTTCTGCTGGGACCGCGAATCGCTGAACTTGTTCGCCCGCCACCATGAGACCGGCGAATGCATTCCTGATGCGCTTTATGAGAAAATGATCGCTGCGCGCAATTACATGAGTGCATCGGCATACATGCGCCAGTTGGCGTTCTCGAAGATCGACATGGAATTGCATGTCCACTTCGAGCGCTACCGTGGCCGCGACCTTGATGAAGTGGATCGCGAGATCCTGGCTGCCTACCACGCGCCGCTCAAGACGCGCACGCCGACGATGTTGCGCCGGTTCAATCACATCTTCGCCAGCCCGACCGGCTACGCTGCCGGCTACTACTCGTACAAGTGGGCCGAGGTGCTCGATGCCGATGCCTTCACCCGCTTCCAGAAAGAAGGAGTGATGAATCCGCAGACCGGCCGCGATTTCCGCAAGCACATCCTCAGTCAAGGGAACTCCGCGCCGCCTGATGAACTTTACCGGAGGTTCATGGGCCGCGATCCCGAGTTGGAACCGCTGCTGGTTCGGGCGGGGCTTGGTTGAGGCACATCGAACATCGAACGTTTAACATCGAACGTCGAAGTGAGGCAGGGTGGCCATGCGGTGTTTTTTGCCGCCTTGTCGTGGCCTGGCTGTTGTGTTTTGAATCACGAATGGACACGAATGGACACGAATGGACACGAATGAACACGAATGAACACGAATGAACACGAATTTGAAGGCACGTGTGCCGTTACGGCGTGCCTGCCTCTTGGTTCTTGTGCATATGCTGATTGTGTCTGTGTGGTGGTGATGGTATGCCTGTGATTATGATGGGTAAGCGCATCAAAATTCTCGTTGTTGTGTTGCCTTTGGTATGTGTGGGTTTGTTTCTACTGGTCAGCGCGGTTGGCTGGGTGCGTGAAAGGCAGGAGAATCCGCAGATTCTCCTGCGCAACCAGCAACGGGCAGCCGAACTTAGGAGCAGGGTGGAGCGCTTCAGTGGGAGCATGCCTTTGCAGGAATTCCTGCATGCCTTTCCGGAAGCGCGAATGGACGCCGCCACGCAACGTTATTGCATCGTGATTCCGGTCCACTTTCTGGATCATTCACCGGATCTTTGCGATAACTACAGTTGTGTTGAGTTCGAAACCCGGGATGGAGTGGTATCACTCAGCCCGCATGGCGACGCTGGGAAAATGATCAATGTCTCCTTTCAGCGCGGTCCCCTGTATTATTTCTTCAGGGCTTGGAGTCGCAGGGAATGATTGTGAAAGCGATGACGAAACGGCCGCTGGCCATGAGTCATGGCGAAGATGGCGGATTGACCGCCAGTCAGCCCTGCCAAACTTCGATGTTCGATGTTAAACGTTCGATGTTCGATGTTCATGACCCGTCGCAACGTCCGCTCGCCCGTCCTTGCTTCCCCTCGGAATCTTGCTAGCTTGGCTACATGGCCGCTGCCTCAAACTCCCCTCAGCCGCGCAGCGGCCGTGTGTTTGAGGCGCGACAACTGCGCAAGGTGTATCACACCGGTGAGGTGGATGTGGTGGCATTGGCCGGGGTGGATCTGGACCTGAATGCCGGTGAGTTGGTTTGTCTGCTTGGCCCCTCGGGCAGTGGCAAGTCGACCTTGCTCAACATTCTGGGTGGTCTTGATGTGCCGACATCAGGTGAGTTGCGCTACGAGGGGTGGCCACTGGATGGTGCCGATGAGGATGCACTGACGAAATTCCGCCGGCACTGTGTCGGCTTCGTGTTCCAGTTCTACAACCTGATCCCATCGCTGACGGCGCGCGAGAATGTCGCGCTCATCACCGACATCGCCAGCGACCCGATGACACCGGAAGAGGCGCTGGCGATGGTGGGCTTGCAGCACCGGATGGACCATTTCCCGTCGCAGTTGTCCGGGGGTGAGCAGCAGCGGGTCGCGATCGCCCGTGCCATCGCCAAGCGGCCGCAACTGCTGTTGTGCGACGAGCCGACCGGTGCCTTGGATGTGACCACCGGCATCACGGTGCTCGAAGCCGTCGAGCGGATCAACCGCGAGCTGGGCACGCTGACGGTGATCATCACCCACAATGCCGTCATGGCCGAGATGGCCGACCGGGTGCTGCATCTCAGCGATGGAAAGATTGTGGATCAAAAGAAGAACGAACAACGGCTACCGGCAGCACAATTGAAATGGTGAGGAAGGAGAAGTCATTGGTCAGTGGTCATTGGTCATTAGTGAAGAGAGATGGAATCAAAGCCCAGGGCTCTTCCATCTCTCGGCATTTTTCCCAATGACCCATGACTCTTGACCCCTGACTTAATCATACGCATCCCATGATATCGCCACTGGACAAAAAACTGTTCCGCGATCTGTCCCGCATGAAGGGGCAGGTGGTGGCGGTTAGTCTGGTGATGGCATGCGGGCTGGCGATGATGATCATGACGCGCAGCCTGACGCTGACCTTGGAGCGCACGCGGGCGGCGTATTACGAGCAGTATGCGATGGCGGATGTGTTTGCTTCGTTGAAGCGCGCTCCGCTATCGACGGTGAAGTCGATCGCCGACCTCGACGGGGTGGCGATGGTCGAGCCGCGGGTGGTGGTGAATGTGACGCTCGACCTGCCGGGCGTGAGCGAGCCGGCGACCGGACGGATGGTCTCGTTGCCGCCCGATGGCGCACCGCAGAAGCTCAACCGGGTGTTTTTGCGGAGTGGTCGTTTCCCGCGACCGGACGACCGCCGGGATGTGATCGTCAGCGAATCCTTTGCCCAGGCCAACGGCCTGCAGCCGGGTGATGAGGTGGTGGCGGTGATCAACGGTCGGCGGGATGCACTGAGGGTTTGCGGTATCGGCTTGTCTCCGGAATTCGTGTTTGAGGCGCGTGAGGGCGAGACTTTGCCCGATCACTCGCGTTTCGGGGTGATCTGGATGAATTACGAGGCGTTGGCGATCGCTTATGATCTCGATGGCGCGTTCAATGATTTGTGTCTGGATCTGGCGCCGGGTGCGCGTCCGGAGGAGGTGCTGGCGGGGATCGATCGCGAGCTCGACCGCTATGGCGTGCGCGGATCCTACCTGCGCAAGGAGCAGGCGTCGGCGCAGCGGCTGGATGATGAGCTGGAGGTGCTGCATGTGTTGTCGCTGGCGTATCCGTTGATCTTCCTGAGCGTGGCAGCGTTCATGATGAATGCGGTGCTGTCGCGGATGGTGCGATTGCAGCGTGAGCAGATCGCGCAGATGAAGGCGCTCGGATACAGCTCGCGGCAGGTCGGTCTGCACTTCCTCAAGTTCGTCATCGTCATCGGCGTGCTCGGCACATTGATCGGTGGTGTCGGCGGACGTTTTCTGGGATCGGTGCTGGTCAACCTCTACACCGAATTCTTCCGCTTTCCGAAGTTGGAGTTCATGATGGACTTCAGCGCGCTGGGCTTGGCTTTGGTCGTCAGCATTGGCGCATCGATGTTGGGGGTAGCGACGGTGGTGCGTCAGGCGGTGAAGCTGCCGCCGGCCGAAGCGATGCGCCCCGAGCCGCCGGTCGACTTCCGGCCCTCGGTGTTTGAGCGTATCGGTCTGACCCGCTGGTTCAGTCCGGCGTTCCGCATGGCCTTGCGCAACATCGAGCGGCGGCCGTGGCAGGCGGCTTTCACGGTTTGTGGTCTGGCGTTGGCGACCGGTCTGATGGTGTTGCCCGGGGCGATGAAGGACAGCATCGACTACCTGTTGACCTTCCAATGGAACCGATCGCAGCGGCAGGACATCGCCTTGTTCATGACTGAGCCGTCGTCGGGCAAGGGGTTTCATGATCTTGAGCATTTGCCTGGAGTGATCCGCGCCGAGCCGATCCGCAGTGTGCCGGCGCGTCTGCGCCACGGCCATCGCGAGCGCAAGATATCGGTGACCGGTATTCCACGCGGTGCCGATCTGAATCGCTTGTTGGATGCGAACGAGAAGCCGATGGCGATGCCGCGCGACGGCTTGTTGATGTCGAAGAAGCTCGCTGAGGTGTTGGATCTCGAGTTGGGCGAGTTGGTGCGCATCGAGGTGCTCGACGGCCGGCGTTCGGTGGTGGATGTGCCCTTGCGCGGGGTGGTCACCGATTTCGCCGGAGTGGCGGCATATATGGACATCGAGGCGATGCGGCGGGTGCTCGGTGAGGGGGAAACCGTCAATGGAGCGTATCTCAGCGTGGATCACCGTCACTGGGACGCCCTGATGCGCGAGGTCAAGGACACGCCGCGCGCGGCTTTCGTGTTGGTCAAGCGCGACCAACTCGCGGCGTTCCGCAAGACGACCGGCAAGAGCATCGGCATCATCCGTCGCTTGTATTTCGTGTTGGCGGTGATCGTCGCCTTCGGGGTGGTGTACAACAGCGCGCGCATCGCGTTGTCCGAGCGCAGCCGTGAGTTGGCCACCCTGCGGGTCGTCGGCTTCCGCTTGTCCGAGGTGCGCAGCGTGCTGGTCGGCGAGTTGACGATCCTGGTGTTGCTGGCCTTGCCCTTCGGTCTGCTGTTCGGCAAGGGCGTCGCCTTGTTGATCATGTCCTCGTTCCGCACCGAAACCGTGCGCTTGCCGCTCGAAATCCAGCCGTCGACCTATGCGATGGCGGTGCTGGTCGTCGGCTTGGCGGCGGCCAGTTCCTTTGCCATCGTCAGCCGGATGCTGCGCCAGCTGGATCTGGTCAGCGTGCTCAAGGCGCGCGATTGATGGGGATCGTGGATCTGAGATGGTTGATCGTGGGCGACCAGTGGTGGCAACGTGGAACGGCGGGGTTGCCGTGATCTCGGATCTTTTGTTCATCCCCTCGACAAATCCCGATTCCCGCAACATAGTGGCCATGTCATGCAGGACGATCGTCAAAGTGCTCCTTGGGACAAGCCGATGGCTGCGGATGGCGGGCGATTGGTCCGCCGTTGGCTGCCATGGATCGGTGTGCTGATCCTGCTGTTGGCGGTGGCATGGGGATTGTGGCCCAAACCGGTCGAGGTGGAAACCGCGCTGGCGACCAAGCGTCCGCTCACCGTGCAGGTGTCCGAGGAAGGCAAGACCCGCATCCGCAACCGCTATGTGGTGACTGCGCCGGTGGCAGGAACGATGGAACGCGTGCTGCTCAAGGCGGGGGATCCGGTGGTGGCGGGGGACACGGTGCTGACGCGGGTGTTGCCCTTGGAGGTGCCTTTGCTGGATCCGCGGTCGCATGCCCAGGCGAAGGCTGGGCTGGCGCTTGCCCAAGCGCGTCGCCAGCAGGCGGAGATGGCGGTGGAAGCTGCCAAGCAGGCGGCGGATTTCGCCTCTGCCGAGCGTGCGCGTGTGCAGTCGCTCAGTGAGGGCGGTGGGTATTCGCGCTCTGTGCGTGAGAGGATCGATGCCGATGCGTCGATCCGGCAGGCTGAGTTGCGGGCGGCGGAATTCGCCATGCAGGTGGCAGTTGCTGAGGAGCAACGGGCGGCGGCCCTGTTGGATCGGCCGCAGGACCCGGGTGCTGACAACCGGGTGATGGTGACTTCGCCGGTTTCGGGTGTGGTGCTCAGCGTGCTGCAGGAGAGTGCGACGCCGGTGTCCCCGGGCACGCCGATCCTGCAGGTTGGTGATCCGGCGGATCTGGAAGTGGAGGCGGAGATCTTGTCGCGTGATGCGGTGGGCATTCACGAGGGTGACCCGGTGAGTATCGAGCAATGGGGTGGTGAGGTTGCATTGAAAGGCCGCGTGCGGCGGGTGGAGCCGGCGGCGTTCACCAAGATTTCCGCGCTCGGTGTCGAGGAGCAACGGGTGCGGGTGCTGACCGATTTGATTGATCCGCCGGCATCGGCGAAGGCATTGGGCGATCAATTTCGGGTCGAAGTGCGGGTGACTGTTTGGCAGGCCGATGAAGTGCTCACGGTGCCGTCGGGCGCCTTGTTCCGTCAGGGCAATGCGTGGAAGGTATTCCAGCGCGACGGTGGCACGGCGCGGGCGGTGGGTGTCGAGGTTGGGCAGTCGGATGGATACCACACGCAGATCCTTTCCGGATTGAATGCGGGCGATGAAGTGCTGGTGCATCCGCCGGACACCGTGGCCGACGGGGTGTCGGTGAAGAAGCGCTCATGAACCGGACTTGCGGCCATGGTCGTGTGAGGTGCTTGTGCCTGATAGCCCTGTGGGTGATGGGTCTGGTTGTTGTTGCGTCCGCCGGCGAGGCGGTGCTTCCGCGTTTGCAGGAAATCGACGGGGTGAAATACCAGGTGCTGAAAGCCGCACCGGAGTCCGTGCGCGTCGTGTGGAAGGACGAGCAGGGGAATGGCTTGGAGCGCTTGCCGGGTGCCGCGGCCTACCTGAAGCGTCAGGGCATGACGCCACTGGCGATTGTCAACGGCGGTATTTTCGAGCCGGGCTGCATTCCCAGCGGCTTGCTGGTGCAGGATGCCAAGGTGTTGCGGCCATTGAATCTCCGCGAGGGTGAGGGCAATTTCTATCTCAAACCCAATGGGGTGTTCCTCATTGGCTCCAAGGGTGCGGCGGTGATCGCCGCGACCGAATACCCGCCAGCGGGTGTGGAGGTGCGTTATGCCGTGCAATCGGGCCCCTTGTTGCTGCGACATGGCCGGGTGCATCCCGCGTTCAATCCGCAATCGGAATCACGACTTCACCGCAACGGAGTGGGAGTGACCGCCGATGGTCAGGTGCTGTTGTTGATCAGCGATTTCCATTCGCCGCGCTTTCCCAATCTGCATGATTTCGCCATGGCTTTCAAATCGCTGGGTTGCCAGGACGCTTTATTCCTCGATGGCGACATCTCGCAGATGCGTTGGGGTGAGGCGCTGGCGAAACCCGGCAACCGCTTCGCCTCGATGATCGCGGTGGTGGAAAAGCGTGACGCGGAGTGATGGGGTGTGCAAATTCGCTGCCATGCTCGTGATGCGGACCCTGACCCTTGCTGCCAACGCGTTCCCGTTGTGGATTGTGCTTGGTTGTGTCTGGGCCTGGTTTCAGCCGCCGGCATGGACCTGGTTCCGGCCGTGGATCGAGCCGGGGCTCGGGGTGATCATGCTGGGCATGGGACTCACCCTGCGGGTTCATGATTTCCTCGCCGTGCTCAAAGTGCCGCGGCATGTTGCGATCGGCGTGCTGGCGCAGTTCGGCATCATGCCGCTCGCCGGTTGGTCGATCGCCAAGTTCTTCCATCTGGAACCCGGACTGGCGATCGGCCTGATTCTGGTCGCATGTTGCCCGGGCGGCACGGCATCGAATGTCATCTGTTATCTGGCGCGCGCCAACGTGCCCTTGAGTGTGTTGCTGACAATGACCTCGACGGTGGTTGCGATCTTTGCCACGCCGTGGCTCACCCAGTGGCTGGCCGGCGCCTGGCTGCCGGTGGATGCCTGGGCCTTGTTCCGCTCGATGCTGATGGTAGTGCTATTGCCGCTGGTCTGCGGGATTGCGCTCAACACCTTGCTGGGTCGTCTTCGGCATCCCGCGCGGGCACGCTCATGGATCACGGCGGTCGGGCCGGTACTCAGCGTGGTGGTGATCGTGCTGATCGTCAGTTGCATCGTCGCCCTCAAGAAGGACGCAATCGCCGCGGCTGCGCTGCCCTTGTTCGTCTCCGTGTTCCTGTTGCACGCGTTGGGCTTCGGTCTCGGCTACGGCTTTGCCGCGCTGGTTGGTTGTCGCGAGGACCTGCGCCGCACGATATCGATCGAGGTGGGCATGCAAAACAGCGGCTTGGGAGCGGCCTTGGCCGGCAAGCATTTTGCCCATCTTGCGCTAGCACCCGTGCCGGCCGCGATCTCCGCCGTCTATCACTGTCTGATCGGCAGTCTGCTGGCGTGGTGGTGGGGGAGGAGGGGTAAAAGCTGAAATGCTGAAACGCTGAAAAGCTGAAATTTCAGAATGACAGAAGTTGCCAACAATCGGCTGGGAATCAGCTGGGAATGGGGTATGAACAAGCATAGCCCTTACCTTGATAAGGGTCGCTTAATAACACTGTTCTGCTATAAAATGAATTCAATAGATAAAGTTGCTCGCCGCCGATCATGGGTTGCGATTGGCATTTCACTACTCGCTCTTGGAATTAGCTTAGATGGTGTTAACGGAGTGATGGCGGCGTTCACGCAATTTGCAATCAACTCATTAGTTGTAATTCCAATAATCGTGATTTCTGCGATTGGGATAGCTGTGTTGCTGATGCTTCCAAAGTGGATGAAAAAAGCGCAGGAGACAAAGACCCAAGAAAAGCAGAACCAGTCGCCGTAGCCAACCCACACCCGCCCTGTGTTCATGCTTCACCCGAATTTCAACCTCAACCCAGCTTCGATCTGGCGCTTCCCTGTGCGGGTTGGCTAGGCTGGGCGTTCGCTTCAAAAAATGAAATACAAGATGATCGCAGCATCTATAGTGGCGTTTGCGGTCACCTACTTTGTGTTCTGTATCTCCGGCTCTCATAAATGTTACGAAGGGAATCCACCTGTGATATTGGCATATGTTGCAGGGCTAATTGCGGCTGGATTTCCTTGGTTGGTTAAAGAGAAAAAGTGGCTGAGAGGCTTAGGGTATGGAGTAATGATAGTTATCAGCATGGTTGCCGCCATGTCCTTGGCGATGAGCTATCACGGAGAGCAAATCACTGGTAATCCAGATTTTAGCTCTGGCCGCTTCTGGCACAGCTTCATCACTGGTCAATTACCACGCGACAAAGCCAAGACAGAGGCTTTCTATAAACAGAGGGAGAGTCGTTTTCAATCAGCCACCAATTCAACCGAACAAAGCGTGGTGGAATGACTGTCCGCGGATCTCCTGAAAACAGAAAAGCTGAAGCGCTGGCATTTCAGCGTTTCAGCTTCTCAGCATTTCAGCTTTTTCTTACGCTGGCGCCTTATCGAGTGCGAACGCATCATGCACCGCGCGGGCGGCGTCCTCGATGCGGGTTTCGTCGACGGTGACGGCGATCTTGATTTCGGAGGTCGAGATCATGCCGATGTTGATGCCGGCGTCGCCGAGCGCCTTGAACATGGTGGCGGCCACGCCCGAGTGCGAGCGCATGCCGATGCCGACGGCGGAGAGTTTGGCGATGCCGGCTTCGGTTTCCACTTGGGCGGCGGGCGAGAGGGCGGCGAGGACCGGCTTGAGAGCGGCCTGAGCCTTGCCGAGGTCGCTCGAGTGCATCGTGAACGAATGGCGGGCGAAGCCATCGTGCGCGATGTTGGAGATGATCATGTCGATGTTGATCTCGGTATCGGCCAGGGCACCGAGGATGCGCGCGGACATGCCGGGCTCATCGGGAATGCCGGTGATGGTGATGCGTGCCTGCGAGCGCTCGATCGAGACGCCGCGGATGACGACGTTTTCCATGTTGGGATGTTCTTCTAACACGAGGGTGCCTGGGTTGTCGTTGAGTGAGGACCGCACTTCGAAGACGACGCCGAATTTCTTGGCGAATTCCACGGAGCGGGATTGCATGACCTTGGAGCCGGACGATGCCATCTCCAGCATTTCATCATAGGAAATCTCGGGGAGCTTGCGGGCGTTTTTCACAACGCGCGGGTCGCAGGTGTAGACGCCATCGACGTCGGTGAGGATCTGGCAGACGTCCGCCTTGAGGGCGGCGGCGACGGCGATGGCGGTGAGGTCGGAGCCACCGCGGCCGAGCGTGTGGATCATGCCGTCGGGGGTGACTCCCTGGAAGCCGGCGACGACCAGCGTCTTACCGTTGTCCAGGTAGTTGCGCATCAACGACGGATCCATGTTGAGGATGCGGCCGCGGGTGTGGCTGCCGGTCGTCTGGATGCCGGCCTGGCGGCCGGTGATCGAGGCAGCGTCGACACCGAGGTCCTGCAGGGCCATCGAGACGAGCGCGATCGATTGTTGTTCGCCGGTGGCCAGCAGCACGTCGAGTTCGCGTTCACTCGGGTTCTCGGTGAGATCCTTGGCCATCTTGATGAGGCCGTCGGTGATGCCGGACATCGCGGAGACGACGGCGACCACCTGGTTGCCTTCGTCACGGGTGCGCTTGATGCGTGCCGCGACGTTGCGGATGCGGTCGAGGGTGCCGACGGAAGTGCCGCCGTATTTTTGAACAATGAGCGCCATGGACTGGGGCGGCAGTGAAAGTGAGGAAGGAGAGCTTGGCAAGAATAAGAGCAGGGGGAAGGGAGCGGGAGCAGGGAGCGTGGAGCAAGAGAGGCAGTTAAGCCGTGACGGCGCTCCTGCCTCAATTCTGACTCCCCGCTCCCTGCTCCCTGCTTCCCGCTTCCCGCTTCCCGCTTCCCGCTCCCCGCTCCCCGCTCCCCGCTTCTAGCTCTCCCCGCCCCATTGTTCCGCCCATTCGGCTGGCAGCCGCAGCGGTTTGCCTTCCGGCATGCGGACCAGTGCGAGTGCCTGGCGGGCGGAGACCAGCAGGGTGCCGTCGGATTCGCGGATCATCTCGAAGTGGCACCAGAACCGGGCCTTGGAAATCTCGCCCAGGCGACCCTGGATCGTCAGCCAGTCGCCGAGTTTGGCCGGTTTTTTGTAGTCGATTTCGGTGCGTGCGACGACTGGGAACACCTGGCTGCTGGACATCGTTTGGAGGTCCATGCCCATCAGGGCGGCGAGCCGGGTGCGGCAGGTTTCGATCATCCGCAGGTAGGCGATGTTGTGGACCACGCCACCGCAGTCGGTGTCGAAGAACATCACCTCCTCACGGGTTTCGAGGCTGGGGATCGGGCTGGGCATGGCCGGACCATGGTGCAATCGGTTTGAAATCGCAATCCTGGCTTGAGTGTAGCACGATTGCAGGTATGGTTTCAGGGCATGTTTCGTCATTCCTTGCTGTCCGGCTGGATCGCTTTGCTCCTCTCTGCCATGGTTGCGCCCTTGGTGGCTGCCTCATTTCCGGAGCCGGCTGAAGGGCCGATTCCTTTCCGCAGGGATCGGGTGCCTCTCGATGCTTGGGCGATGCGGGATCTGGCATACCGCCTGTCGGTGCTGGCTGAATCCATCGAAGGCCGCGAAGCCGAGTTCAAGCGCGCCCGAGCGCAGATGCTGGCCCTGTCGCTGGCGGTTGATCCGGGCAACAGTAGGGCGCGGCAATCGCTGCGCACCTTGGTCAAGGGTGCTCCATTGACCCTTGATGATCCCAAGCGTCTGCGGGGGATTCCGGCTCGCATCCGCGAACTGATGGCTTGGTTGGATCAGGACGAGGCGGGAAGTGATGGCATGGCTTTGGCCGCTTGCCTTAAAGACATTGTGCGTTATGCCGACGGTGGTTCCAGCGAGGGACTGAAGGAATTCGGTGCCTGGTCGGGTTGGGTTGCCGATTTGAAGGAGTTTGAAGGTGGATCCAGCGTGGTGAAGCACACGGACCCGGTGGAGCCGGACAAGCCGGAGGATCCGGTGGTGCCGGACAAGCCGGTGGACCCGGTGCGGCCCAAGCCGTCGGGCAAGTTCGAGTTCACTTTGAAAAACGCCCAGATCGTCACGCCGATGTGGCAGATGAACGGCAATCGATCGAGCGAAGGATGGTCGCTGGAAGCGTGCCCGTTGAGGGTGGACGCGACCTACCAACCGGATGCCGAGTGGCAGCCCTTCGCCATGCGCATCGGGCCGCCGGACAGTCCGATCCCGTTGTTTGCCCTGCAGGAGCGTCTGACGGGCTTGTTGCGTGAACAGCATGAGAAGTTGCCTCAGGGCTTGGTCCTGAGTGTGAACAGCACGGAGTTCTCCGAGTCGCTGAGGTCGGGACAGGATCATTCGATCAGCGCGGTGGTCGCCGTTCTGGCCAGTTCGATCGTTTCGGAGCGCAAACCGGTGGCGATGGTCATTGGCTCGGTGGACGAGGGCGGCAAGATCCGGACCGGTTCCAACTTCTGGAGCAAATTGCGCGCATTGAAGAAAGGTCAGGGTGAGCGCCTGGTGGTGTCGAGCGATGCGGAAGAGTATCTGGACGGATTGCTCACCTTGCGTGATCTGGATTTCTTTTTCGATCATGAGGTGTATTTCGCCACCAACTACGACCAGCTTCTCGATCGTGCCCTGGACGGTGGTAGTCCGGCGGCGGCGAAGGCCTCGGAGAAGTTCAAGGTGATCCAGCAGACGGCCAAGGGTCAGAACTTGCAGCGTTTTGTCGTCAACACCTTCGTCCGCAAGCGGCTTGAGGAGGTGCTGGCGGAAGACCCCAATCATGCGTCCGCGAAGATTCTGCTGAAGATTTCCAACAACCAGCGGTCGAATTCCGTCGGCACCCGGGTGATGGCATCCGAGATCCTGCGGGTCCTGCGTCCTGCACTGCAGGTCGCCAAGGTTCAGCATCATGAGATCCTGTGGCAGAACGTGCCGTTGCCCGACCTGCGCCTGATGGACAAGAAGATCCAGGATGAGCTCTCGGATTTCCTGATCTACATGGATCGCAACGACCGGGGATGGGTGGACCGTGCGAAATTGGTGTCCGAGCAGGTTCGGATGCTGGATCGGGCGATCAACGGCAAGAGTGGCGATCGCAATGCGGCGATCTTTGATGCCTGCAGCCGCCTGAGCCAGGTGGCCGATGCGGCGGAAAATGAGCTGGGCCGCATGGCTGACCGCTGATTGCGGAGCGGGGATCTGAAAATCGATCTTGGCCGGAACCGGGTGAGGGCTCAGCGTGTGGGGGTGAACGTCCGGGTATTGATCGATGGTCCCTCCGAGCTGGTGTTCGACTATGCAGTGCCGGCTGGAATGGACGTGCGGCCGGGGTGTCGGGTCAGGGTGCCCTTGCGCCGCCAATCGGCGACCGGCACGGTGTTGGCGGTGGTGGAGGCGGAGGATCTCGGGTTTGCCTTGCGGGAGTTGAACGCACTGATTGATCCGCAGCCATTGATCACCGAGGTGTTGCTCAAGGTCGGCCGGTGGATGTCGGAGTATTACGCCTGTGGTTTCGAGACGGTGGTGCGCTCCTTGTTGCCGGAGTCGGTGCGCAGCGAGGAGAACTCGGCGAAGACCCGGCGGGTGGCGGTATTGGTCGAGGCGCCGGATGCGGAGCTCATGGAGAAATTGGCGAAGCGCGCGCCACGCCAACATGCCATCCTCAGTCTGCTGGTGCATGCCGAGGGCGGGCGTTTGCCGGTCGCGGATCTGGGGCAAGGGGCGGCGGCTGCGCTCAAGGCATTGGAAAAACCGGGCTGGTTGCGGGTGGTGGTCGAGGAGGTGCGGCGGGATCCCGAGGCGGATGGGGTGGTTGAAGTGTTGGAGTCGCAGCCCTTGCCGCTGAACGAGCCGCAACGGCTGGCCTTGGATGCGATCCTGCAGAGTATGGAGTCCGACAAGCCGAAGCCGCAGTTGCTGCTTGGCGTGACGGGTTCCGGCAAGACCGAGGTCTATCTGCAGGCGGCCCAGCGGGTGATCGATCGGGGTCGCACGGTGTTGGTGCTGGTGCCGGAGATTTCGCTTACGCCGCAGACCGTGAGGCGATTCAAGGCGCGGTTCGCGGCGATGCACGAGCAGGTGGCGGTCCTGCATTCCCACTTGTCGCAGGGTGAGCGATTCGACGAATGGCATCGCATCCGTAAGGGTCAGGCGCGGATTGTGATCGGTGCGCGATCGGCGGTATTCGCGCCCTTGCCGGATCTGGGGTTGATCATTGTCGATGAGGAGCACGAAAACACCTACAAGCAGGACAGTGTGCCGCGGTATCACGGTCGGGATGTTGCGGTGTTGCGTGCGGCCTTCGAGGGTTGTGCGGTCGTGCTTGGGTCGGCAACTCCCTCGCTTGAGTCGTGGCACAACACACGCACCGGCAAGTATGACCTGCTGCGGCTCGATCAGCGGGCCGACGGTCAGTCGATGCCCTTGGTGCGGGTGGTCGACATGCGCATGGAAGCGCGCAAGCACAAGGGTGGGGTGGCGATTCTTTCCGACAAGCTGCGTCAGGCGCTCGAGCAGCGGCTCGAGCGGGGTGAGCAGGCGATTCTGTTTCTCAACCGCCGCGGATTCGCCCGCTCGCTGCAGTGCCCGCAGTGCGGGCACGTCTGCCAATGTCCGCATTGCGCGGTGGCCCTGACCTATCACCGCACCGATGAGCGCCTGATCTGCCACGTCTGCGGTCATCAGGCGGTGGTCCCGGGCAGGTGCCCCGGGTGCAAGGATCCGTCGATTGCCTTCCAGGGTTACGGCACGCAGAAGGTCGAGGAGGTGATGGCGAAGGTGTTGCCGCAGGCGCGCATCGCACGCATCGATGCGGACGCCATGCGTCGCAAGCACGCGTTGCGCGACATGCTCAATGCCTTCAAGTCGCACAAGATCGACATCCTGATCGGCACCCAGATGATCGCCAAGGGCTTGCATTTCCCGAATGTCACCTTGGTCGGCATCCTGAATGCGGATCTCGGCCTGCATGTGCCCGACTTCCGTGCCGGTGAGCGCACATTCCAGTTGATCACGCAGGTGGCCGGCCGTGCCGGGCGCGGTGATCTCGAGGGGGAGGTGATCGTGCAGACGTTCACGCCGCACTCGCCGTCGATCCAGTTCGCGCGGCAGCATGATTTCGATGGTTATGCCGGGCAGGAGATGGAGTTTCGCGAGCATTTCGACTTTCCGCCGTTCTCGCATTGCGCCGTGCTCACCGCGCGTTCGCAGCACGAGCGGCGCGCGGAGTTCACCTTGCAGACCCTGCACCTGCGCCTGAAGGAAGAGTTGCCGTCCGGTGTCCAGTTGGGCGAGGTGCTGCCGTCGCCGTTGGTGCGGGCGCACGGGCAGTTCCGCTTTCAATTGACGATGCGGGCGAAGCGGGCGCGCACCTTGTCGTCCCATGTCCAGTCGGTGCTGCAGCGGACCTCGCTGCCGGAGGATGTGACGGTGGTGTTCGACATGGATGCACTTAACTTCAGCTAACAAACGACGGTCTGCCGCGGGTTTGTGACGTTACAATGCGGCGGTGGATTTCCACGGTCCCGCTCTCAATCCCTTGATTTCCAACGGGCATGCCGTGCCAAGCGGTCTAGCGGATGCCGGGCGCTAGGGTTTTTCTTGCCTTGCGATTCACGGAAACCCATCGTGCCGTGCAAATGATTGAGTGGTGGTCCTCCCTGTCTGTCGAACTGAAGTTCTTTTACGGTGTCGGCATTCTTTCGTTGCTGGTGGTCATCATTCAGCTGGCTCTGACCCTGCTTGGTTTCGACGGCCATTCGGCGGATGCCGGGTTCGATGTGGCTGTCGGTGATTTCGACCACGGCTCCGGCATCGGTGTGTTCTCGACGCAGACGATTTCCGCGTTCTTCGTCGCCTTCGGATGGGTCGGTGTGGCCGCATCCAAGAGCGGCGTGAACATGCTGTGGGTCGGTGCAATCGCATTTGTCAGCGGTTTGATCTCGATGTTCCTGATGTATTGGATGCTCAGGAGTCTGTTGCGACTGCAGTCGAAGGGAAATCTCGACTACCAGAATGCCGTGGGTGAGGTGGGCACGGTGTATGTCACCATCCCGGGATCCGATCGTGACGGCGGGCAGATCCAGGTCAATTTCCAAGGTCGCCTGACGACGGCCTCCGCGCGCAAGGTTTCGCCCGGCGAGTTGAAGCCCGGGCAGCGTGTTCGCATCGTGGGCCTTAATGGTCCGACGGATTTCGTGGTTGAGGATGTCGCAGCAGCGGCGACCGAAACCCCGACCCGTGATTCCTGATCCCCATAACCACCAAACCACCCACTGTCATGATACCCATGGATGTCATCATCACCGCAGGAACGATCATCTTCCTGTTCTTCGCGATCCTGATCGCGTTTGCCAGCCGTTACAAGCGCTGCCCCTCCGACCGTTTGTTGGTCGTGTATGGTAAGGTGGCCGGCGGCAAGTCGGCGAACTGCTTCCACGGCGGTGCTGCATTCATCTGGCCGGTGATCCAAGGATACCAATGGCTGGACCTCACGCCGATGCCGATCGACATCCGCCTTGAGGGCGCGCTTTCCAAACAGAACATCCGGGTGAACACGCCGTCCACCTTCACTGTCGGTATTTCGACCGAGCCGGGGATCATGGAGAACGCCGCCGAGCGTCTGCTGGGGCTGGGCCTTGGTGAGATCAAGGAACTGGCGAAGGACATCATCTTCGGCCAGATGCGCGTGGTCATCGCGACGATGGACATCGAGGAAATCAATGCCGACCGCGACAAGTTGATCGCCAACATCTCGACCGGTGTCGAAGTGGAGCTCAAGAAGGTCGGTCTGCGGTTGATCAACGTCAACGTGCAGGACATCACTGACGCATCGGGATACATTGATGCGCTCGGTCAGGAGGCGGCGTCCAAGGCGATCGCCGAGGCGAAGGTCAAGGTGGCTCAGGCGCAGCGCGACGGTGACATCGGTGCTGCCGAGGCGGCCCGTGACCAACGGGTGCGCGTGGCTGACGCGAATGCAAAGGCGACCGAGGGTGAGAACATCGCGCAGGTCGAGATCGCCAATTCGAATGCCGAGCGGCGGGTCAAGGAGGCGGAAGCCGAGCGCGCCGCGTCCGCAGCGGAGAAGGTGAAGTCCGCTCAGGCCTTGCAGGAGGCGTATGCCGCCGAGAAGGTTTCGGAAGAAGAGCGCGCCAAGCGTGAGAAGGCGACTCAGGAGGCGAACATCATCGTGCCGGCCGAGATCGCCAAGCAGAAGGCGATCGTCGATGCCGAGGCGCGTGCGGAGACGATCCGTCGCGTGCAGATGGGTGAGGCGGATGCCGTGCGTCTTGAGAAGCAGGCGGAGGCCGATGGTTTGAAGGCAGTCAAGCAGGCGGAGGCCGATGGTCTGCGCTTCAAGCTGACTGCGGAAGCCGATGGTCAGCGGCTCAAGCTGCTGGCGGAGGCGGAAGGTGTGGAGCAATTGCTGACCAAGAAGGCGAAGGGCTTCACCGACATCGTCAACTCGGCCGACAAGGACAAGCAGTTGGCGACGATGCTGTTGCTCATCGAGCAGCTGCCCAAGCTGGTCGAGGAGCAGGCCAAAGCGATCTCCAACCTCAAGATCGACAAGATCACCGTGTGGGACAACGGCAAGGGCAAGGATGGCAAGGGCAGCACCGCGGATTTCCTCTCCGGTATGGTGGGTGCCCTGCCGCCGCTGCATGACATCGCCCGCAACGCCGGCATCGATCTGCCCGATTACCTGGGTAAGATCGGCGAGGGTGGTGAGGCGGCGAAGTCGGCGAAGGCAGCCAAGGCCAAGCCGGCCACCGACGGCACGGCCGGCGAGACGGTCGCCTGATTCCTTTCCATGTGCCGGAGGCATGATGGCCATGCCTCCGGCCTTGGCTTGTCAAATGCCGGTGATTGGTGACACTGGCCGGGACGATTCCCTTCAGCCATGGATTCTCCCGAGCAAAACCAGATCCGCAGCAGCCGCAAGTCGGCTTGGTTGGGGACGCTTGCCGGGTGCTTGATGGCCATGCTGGCCAAGACGCTGCGCGTCGACTTGCGCGATGATAGCGGCTTTGGCGATCCGGATTCGAAGGAGCCGCCGGTGATCCTGATCATGTGGCACAACCGGATTTTCGCCGCGCCGCCATTCTGGAAGATCCTCTACGGTGGTCACCGTCCCTGTGTGGCGTTGACCAGTGCGAGTCACGACGGCGACATGGTGGCCAAGGCGATGGCGGTGTTCGGTATTGGCGCGGTGCGTGGCTCCTCGTCCCGGCGGGGCGTGGCGGCATTGGTCGGGCTGAAGAAGGCGTTGCGCGAGGGTAAGGACATCTGTCTGACGCCGGATGGCCCGCGCGGACCGCGGTACCATTTTCAGGCCGGGGCCTTGAAGCTGGCGGAATCGACCGGCGCGGCGCTGGTGCCGATCCATGTCCGCTTCGGCAGCGCCTGGCGGCTGAAGACCTGGGACCGCTTTGTGATTCCCAAGCCGTTCAGCCGCCTGCAGGTGACCTTCGGGCCGCCGATCCGTTTCGAGCGAGGGATGGACGAGCAGGCATTCGAGCAGGCGCGGCAAAATCTGGAACTCATGCTTGTGGAGGGTGCCGGTGATGCCTAAACCCGTGGCTGCATGAATACGCCACGCATCATCGATGGAAAGGCCGTCGCAGCCAGTGTGCTCGACGAGTGCAGAGTGGAGACCGCAGCCCTCAAGGCGAGAGGCATCACTCCGGGTTTGGCGGTGGTGTTGGTGGGCGAGGATCCGGCGTCGCAGGTGTATGTCGGATCGAAAGTGCGCACCTGTGGCGAACTGGGGATCTACTCGCGCAAGATCGAGTTGCCCGCGACCACCACGCAGGATGAGTTGCTGGAAGTGGTGCGCGGTTTGAATGCGGATCCGGCGATCCATGGCATCCTGGTGCAATCGCCGCCGCCGAAGCACATCGATGAGGAAGAGATCATCCGTGCGATTGATCCGGCCAAGGATGTCGACGGCTTCCATCCGCAGAACGTCGCCAAGCTGGCGCTTGAGGATCCGACGGGTTTTGTTCCCTGCACGCCGGCTGGTTGCATGAAGCTGCTGGAGGTTTCTGGAATCGACACCAATGGTGCGGAGGCGGTGGTGATCGGCCGCAGCATGATCGTCGGTAAGCCGATGGCCTTGTTGTTGGTTTCCAAGAAGGCGAATGCCACGGTGACGATCGCTCACTCGCGGTCGAAGGATTTGCCGGCGATTTGTCGTCGGGCGGACATCGTGGTGGCGGCCGTCGGCCGACCCGAGATGGTCAAGGCGGATTGGGTGAAGCCCGGAGCCGTGGTCATCGATGTCGGTATCAATCGCGTCGAGGATGCGTCGAAGAAATCGGGATACCGGCTGACCGGTGATGTCGCCTATGAAGAAGTGGCGCCACGCTGTGGAGCGATCACTCCGGTGCCTGGAGGGGTTGGACCGATGACGATTGCGATGTTGATGAAGAACACGCTGCAGGCGGCATCGCAGCTGGGTTGAGTGGTGGACGACCGCTTGCTTTTTACCAGCGGCCGGCCATCGTGCGCCGGTGCAGGATGACCATCGTTGGTTCCGCGTGTTGCCACCGGTGCTGTTGTGCGCGGTGCTGTGGGGCAGCGCGTTTCCCGGGATCAAGACGATCTACCGTTATTGGGATGCGGCTGGAGTGACGCCGGGATTGTTCGATTACTGGTGGTTGGCCGGTGTGCGCTTCACGCTCGCCGGGGCCGGTTTGTTGCTGGTCGCCCGCAACCCACTGGAAGAGATCCGCCGCACCCGGGCGCGGCATCTGGCGACGTTTGCGTTGACCCAGACTTTCGGCCAATACCTGTTGTTTTATTACGGCATTGCGGTGGCGAGCGGCACTTTGGCCGGTTTGCTCACCGGTGTCGGCAGTTTCTGGTGGATGATTCTCGCGCCTTGGGTGGGTGGTGCGCCTTGGCCTGGGCGTTTGCAATGGCTGGCGGTGGCGGTGGGGGCGCTCGGAGTGGCCTTGGCGGCGGCAGCGCCCGGGGTGGATGCCGGCCGGCCGTGGCTCGGCACTTGTGTGCTGCTCGCATCGTCGTTGCTGGGGATCCTTGGCTTGGTGCAGTTCGGCAGCTTGCGTGAAACGATCGGCGCGCGGGCGGCCACCGGGGTTTCCTTATTGTCCGGCGGGCTTGGCTTGCTGCTGGCCGGAGCACCGGCGTTTGCACGGGCGGGGCAATTGATGCCGCTACCGGTGATCGGGATCACCATCTGGCTGGCCTTTGTTTCGGCCTTTGCCTTCAGCCTGTGGAACCACCTTTCGACGCGCCATCCGGTGCCATTGCTCGCCGGCTACCGGTTTTTGATCCCGATTATGGCGATGCTGGAATCGATCCTGTTGCTTGGTGAAAAACCCGGCTGGGGATTGTGGACGGGTGGGGCGCTGGTGATTGGTGCCCTGGTGGTGGCACAGCGGGCGAGTTGGCGTGGCAAAATTGTGTCTTGAACCGCATGCTGTCTGGAATCAGTGTTTTAGCGGCTCATGGTAAAAGCAGACGACGGCAAGGAAGTGATCTACGAGGGGATTCCAGCGTCCCCGGGGATCGCCATGGCCCCGGTGCATGTGATTGCCCGTGGATTCGGAGCGCCTGACGTCTATGAGATCGAGCAGACTGATGTGCCGCGTGAGCAGCAGCGCTATCTGGATGCTTTGGAACTGACCAAGCATCAGTTGAAGGAGTTGCAGAACCGATTGTTGGATCTGGCCGGCGACGGTGAGAGCGGGATTTTCGAGGCGCATGCCATGATGATCGAGGACAAGGCGGTGCAGAAGAAGGTGCTGCAAGCGATTGAGCAGCGGCTGCAGAATGCCGAGTTTGCGTTTTACGCGGTGATGCAGAACTACCTGGAGGCGATGCGGCGGATCCCCGACGAATTCCTCCGTGAGCGCACCGCCGACATCGAGGATGTGGCCCAACGGGTGTTGCGGAACTTTGCCGCCGACACCGAGCCGCGGCACCAGGGGCCGGATGATCACCACATCCTGGTGGCTTATGACCTGACGCCTTCCGATACCGTCTCGATGAACCGCCGGCATGTGCTCGGATTTGCCACCGAGCAGGGGAGCGTGAACTCCCACACCGCGATTCTGGCGCGCGCATTCGGTGTGCCTGCAGTGGTCGGTCTGGAAGGGGTGGTGCTCGACATCGTCACACTGACGGATGCGATCCTCGACGGGTACAAGGGCAAGTTGATCCTCAATCCGACCGAGGAGACGCTGGCGACCTACCGGGCGCTGGTTGATCAGAAGGCGAAGGTGCGCAGTGAGTTGGAGTCCAAGCGGGGTGCGGTCACCGAGACCACCGATGGCCGGGCGATCACGGTGTCGGCCAACATGGAATTTGTCGATGAGTTGCCACTGGTGAAGCGCAGCGGGGCCAAGGGGATCGGTCTCTACCGCACCGAATACTTGCTGCTGGATGGCGAAGAGATGCCGGATGAGAAGATGCAGACGGAAGTGTACACCAAGGTGGTGCGCGACCTCTCACCGCACAACGTGATCATTCGCACGCTCGACGCCGGTGGTGACAAGTTGCAGGTCGAGCCGTTGACCGATCCCGAGCCGAACCCGTTCCTCGGATGGCGCGGGATCCGGGTGTCGTTGGCCAGGCCGGCGATGTTCCGCGAGCAGATCCGCGCGATCCTGCGCGCCAGTGCTTTCGGCAAGGTGTCGATCATGTTCCCGATGATCTCCGGTCTGTCGGAAATCTGGCGCAGCAAGGAATTGATCCGCCAGTGCATGGACGAGTTGGATGCCGAGGGAATCAAATTCGATCCCAACGTGCCGGTGGGCGCGATGATCGAAGTGCCTGCGGCGGCGATCTGCGCCGACTTGCTGGCGCCGGAGGTCGATTTCTTCTCGATCGGCACCAACGACCTGATCCAATACACCGTGGCGGTCGACCGGGTGAACCCGCATGTCGCCGACCTCTACCGGCCGACGCACCCCGGGGTGATCCGTTTGATCAAGCGCACCATCGATGCCGCCACCGACAACGGCATCTGGACCGGAATTTGCGGTGAAATGGCCGGTGATATCCGGCTTACTCCTTTGTTGATCGGTCTCGGAGTGGAAGAGCTTTCGGTGGGTCCCAACCAAGTGGCCAGTGTCGGTCAGGCGATCCGTTCGCTCAGTTATGCCGAGTGTGCCGCGATGTCGGACGAAGCGCTCAAGCACTCCCGCAGTCAGGGTGTGCTGGACCTTTCGCTGGAAATCGCACGCAAGCGCTATGGCGACTTGCTGGATTGAGATCGGGATGCGGTAAGAGGTAAGCGGTAAGAGGTAAGAGGTAAGCGGTAAGCGGTAAGCGGTAAGAGAGAGAGGGGGGCTGTGCCGGTATCTTCTTCTTTCACCTACCACCTACCGCCTACCGTCTGCCTCTTACCTCTTGGTGATTCTTCCACCGCTGACCGTGAAGCGCGCGAGGCTTTCGAGTTCCGGGCTTTCCTTGAGCCAATCCAGATGGGTGGTGGTGATCCACTTCTGCGCGTGGTCCGGCAGGTGGGTCATCAGCGCGTTGCGGCGGCCGGGGTCGAGTTCGCCGAAGATGTCATCCATCAGGTAGATCGGTTGGTGCCCCTTGCGATTGGCGAGCAGGCGTCCTTGGGCGAGTTTCAATGCCAGTGCGAGTGTGCGTTGTTGTCCTTCGCTGGCGAACTCGTCGGCGGGCATGTCGTGGATCCTCAGTCCGATGTCGTCGCGGTGCGGGCCGACGACCGCTTGCCGCAGCCGTCGTTCGCGATCGCGTGCCTGATGCATCGACGCGCGCAGGTCCGGTCCGCTGGCAGGCAGGTATTCCAGTTTGATCGGTTCTTGTTTGCCGCTGATGTGGCTCTGGGCATCGGCGGCGAGCGGGCTGAGTTCGGCGATCATCCGTGCGCGGGCATGCATCAGCAGCGTGCCATGCTCGGCGAGGATTTCCTCGTACGAGTGGATTTCCGCCTCGTTCGGTTTTGCCTCCTTGAGCAGCAGGTTTTTGGCCTGCAGGGCACGGCGGTAGCGTGACCAGGCGCGGTGGTAGTCCGGTTCCAGCTGGAAGCCGATGAAGTCGAGATAGCGGCGGCGGCCTTCGCCGGGACCGCGGATGAGCTCCAGATCCTCGTTGCCCATCCAGACGACCAGTCCGCCGTCGGCGAGGTAGGCGGAGGTTTTTTGGCGTGGCTCCTCCTCCACCTTGAGGAATAAACCCTCGCGCGAGTGGCGCACCTGGCGTTCGCAACCCCACGGGTTGCCAGCGATGCCGAATCCGCCCTTGGCGCCGAAGCGGGCCAGGCTACCCATCCGGTGGGTGCGCGGCGAATGCAGTCGCACCAGCACGCAGATCGCCTCCAGGATCGAAGTTTTCCCTTGGGCGTTGTCGCCAATCAGGATGGCACCTGCCTCCGGAGCCTCGAGGTCCAGCGCCTCGAAACAGCGAAAATCCAACAAGCGGAGCGAGGTGAGCACGGGGGAGAGGAATAAAGCTGAAATCTGAAAGCTGAAAGCTGAAACCAGAGTGAGCTTCGCGAACTTTCATTGGATCGGCCGCCGGAGGAGGCGGCCGGAGAAGGGTTGGGTCGAGCGGAGCGAGGCCAAAGCAGAGTGAGCTTCGCGAACTTTCATTGGATCGGCCGCCGGAGGAGGCGGCATTTGGCGAATGCCGATTCGCCATGCCAGGCCATGCCCCGCCTGATTTCTTACACGAATCCGGGCCTTGGCGGCGCTGGTTTGCGTCAGGCGAGTGGTTTTCCGCATGAAATGCCTGCAAAATCGTGTATGGAACCATTGATGAAACTGACAGGGCCTACCGCAATAGCTGCCGTTTTGGTGATTGGTGCCGGAGCGTTCATGGCGGGGCGGATTTCCACATCTGCTGAGCCCGGACGAGCTGCAGGGGCGATGGAAGAGGCCCGCACGGGTCGCTCCACCGGATCCGGATCGCCGGAAGAGGTGAATTTCAAGTCGTCGCGGGCTTTGCGTGAGGGTGGGCGGACGGAGCGCGTCGGTGGCGCCGCGGGAGCGACGTCGTTGGAGCGTCTGGAGTCGATTGTGCGCAGTGAGGATCCCTTGGAGCGGGCTCGAGCGTGGCTGGCCTACATCGACCGCCTCGGGTCGAATGATTTCGAAGCGGCGGTTTCGCGGTTTCGCGAGCTCGGGATGACCGAAGACCGGCTGGGGGAGTACGCGCAATTGCTGAGCGCCTGGGCGAAGGTGGATCCGCTGGCTGCGTTGGCTTATGCCAAGAAGAACACGCGCAGTCCGTTTGCGACGATCACGATCTTGTCCGCCTGGGCGGGTACGGATCCGGATGGTGCGTTGCGCTGGGCGCAGGCCGAACACGATGGTCAAGGTGCGAACCCGTATCTTGCGGGCATCATCAAAGGGATCGCATCCACCAACCCGCAGTTGGCCTACCAGTTGCTGACCGGCATGCCGAAGAGTGTCGAGCGGGGTGAGGCGCTGGATGCCATCCTGCCCCACATCGTCGCCCAAGGCGCGGATGCGACGCGCGCGTGGATTGCCAGCATCACGGATGATTCTTTGCGCAATGGCGCGATCATGCGCTCGGCGGAGGCATTGGCGGCTGTGGATCCAGCCGGCACAGCGGCTTGGTTGCTGGCCAATCCGGGGGAGGCGACGCGTCGCCGGATGGATGATGTCTATCGTGTCTGGGCGAGGAATAATCCGGATCAGGCGATCCAGTCGTTCGCGGCCATGCCGGCTGGTCCGGATCGGAGCAATGCCTTGCGGGGGATCGTCTATGCCACGGCCGTCAAGGATCCGCAGGCGGCGGTGAGCATGCTGGACCGCTATCCCGATGATGTCAGTGATCGTGCTGTGACTGGTGTGGTCTGGCATTCCTTCGGTTCGGATCCCGCGTTGGCGATGAATCAGATCGCCCGCATCACGGACGAGGAACAACGGAATCAAACCTACGAAAGCCTGATCAGGCGATGGCTCGAGCGTGATCCGCAAGCGGCCAAGCTCTGGATGCAGAATGGCCAATTGCCGCAGAGTATTCGCGATCGGGTTGGCAATTGAGCCGTGTGTGCCTCACTGGCGCTTGTAGAGGCTGCAGTAGGCATCCGCCTTGTCCACCGGCAGGATCGACTTGAGGTCCAGATCATTGGCGCTGCTGCGGCTGCCCCAGTTGAAGATGCGTTCGAACCAGGGGAGCCACTTCTCATGCTTGATGACGTCGAGGAAGTAGATCTCGTGTTCCTTCTCGCGCACGCCCATTTCGTAGAGGATCTCGTCGTGCTTGCGGATGCCGAGCGAGTGGAAGTGTTTGATCATCACGATGTATTCGCAGACGTTGCCGCTTTCCAGTTTGCCGGCGAAGAAGTACGGCATGAAGCGGCCGATCAGGTAGCAGCTGTAACCGATCAGTTTGCCGATCAGGTAGTATTTCAGCTCGTAGTATCGCGACATCGGGATGTCGTATTCGCGCATGATCTCGAGCACGTGTCGGCGGTGGTCCCATTCGTCATCTTCGATGCGCTTGATCGCCAGTTTTTCCGTCTCATTCCTGAGTGAGCCGGCGTGGCCGATGTAGGCGAACGAGGCCGCGCGCTCTGCGGAATACGCCTTGCGCAGCGAGTCGATCAGTGCCGGGTGCTCGATTTTCATGACGGCTGGGCTGGGATCCTCCGCGTGCCGGCGGCAGCGTATGTGCCGCGGCGGTGAAATGCAAAGCTTTCGAATGTCGTTTGCCGTCGACTCAGCGTTTGCTGTCCTTCCACATCCGGATCGTATCGAGGAACGGTTCGGCGTGGCGTTGCAGTTTGGCGACGCCGATACCGGGGATCTGCAGCGCTTCCGTTTCGTTGGTCGGTTGGAAGCGGGCGAGTGCTTCGAGGGTCTTGTTGTTGAAGATGACGTAGGCCGGTACCTGTTCTCGATGGGCGATTTTGCCGCGCAGGTCGCTCAGCAGGGTGTAGAGTTGAGGGTCGAAACCGTGGTCCTGCAGGTCGACTTTCGTTGCCTCGCGTTTGCTGTCTGGCCACACCAGTTGGTAGCGGGTGTCGCCGCGCATCACCCGGTCGCCATGGTCGGTGAGCGTGACCAAGGGGTAGTCGCCGCGGGTGTCGGTGGCGATCAGTCCGGCGTCGTTGAGCGCCTGCATCAGGCGGTTGAGGTAGCCGGCGCCTTGGCCGCGCAGGATGCCGTAGGTGCTCAGCTCGTTGAGTCCGGCCGAGAGGATTTCCTGCGATTTGCTGCCGGTGAGCATCTGGACGATGCGGCCGCGGCCGTAGCGTCCTTCCCATTGCCCTTCGTGGCGGCGTGACATGCGGGCGATGCCGCTGAGCACTTTTTTGACGATGAGCGCTTGTTCCGTTGTCGGTGTGCTGCGGGTGCCGTGGTGTTCCGAGCGGCAGACGTCGCAGGATCCGCAGCTTTCCGGCTCCGGTTCGCCGAAGTAGTCGAGAATCCATTCCTGTCGGCAGCGACGGCTGTAGCACAGCTCGACCATCGCCTTGAGTTTGTCACGATCGCGGCGGTCTTTTTCGGCGATCGCCTTTTCGTCGAGCGTCAGTTGGTCGGCGCCGAGTTGCGGTTGCAGCAGGCGGGTGCCACGCAGTCGGCTTTTCGGCAGGTCGAAGCGTTCGATCGCGCCGATGCGCGCGAGCATCGTCAGCGCGCTGCCGCTGCCCATCGGGTTGCTGATCCCTGACCCTTGCGTGATTTCCTCCAGGCTGCGCCGGAGCTCGTGTTGATCATCGGCGGCGTCGAGCAGGTATTGGTACACCTGTCGGATCATGGCCGCGGTCGGGTTGGCGCCTTCGATGAAGAATTCCTGGGTGCGGGTGTCGGCGTAGTTGAACAGCAGTTCGCAGACGGCGGCCTCGCCGTCACGACCGGCGCGGCCGGCCTCCTGATAGTAGGCTTCGACGCTGCCGGGGATTTCGTAGTGGATGACGAAGCGCACGTCGGGTCGGTCGATGCCCATGCCGAAGGCATTGGTGGCCACGGCGATGTCCGCCTTGCGTTGGATGAAGTCGTTTTGCGCCTGCTCGCGTTCGCGGTCGCTCATGCCGCCGTGGTAGGCGATGCATTTTAATCCCCAGCTGGCGAGGGTTTCCGAAACCACCTCGACCTTCTTGCGGGTGGCGCAGTAGATGATGCCGGTCTTGTGGTTGGCGATCACCTGACGCAAGCGGTCGTTCTTCTGGTTCGCATTATCGACCGCGCGGATGCTGATCGACAGGTTCGGGCGGGCGAAGCCGCTGACGCATTCGAAGGCGTCGCGCAGTTGTAGCACTTCGCGGATGTCGTCGCGGACGATGGGCGTGGCGGTGGCGGTGAGTGCGACGCACTGCGGGTGGCCGAGCGCCTTGAGCGCCTTGCCGAGGCGCAGGTAGTCAGGGCGGAAGTCGTGACCCCATTGGCTGAGGCAGTGCGCCTCGTCGACGGCGAACAAGGCGATCGGTGTCCCTTGCAGCGCCTTGAGGAAGCTGGCGGCGCGGAAGCGCTCGGGCGCGACATAGACGAGTTTGTATTCGCCCTTCGCGATGCCATCGAGGCGCTGTTTCTGTTCCTCCCAACTGAGGGTGGAATTGATCAGAGTGGCCGGGATGCCACGTTCGGTGAGCGCGTCCACCTGATCCTTCATCAGGGCGATCAGCGGCGAGATCACCAGCGTGACCCCATCGAAGCAAAGGGCGGGGATTTGAAAGCAAAGCGATTTGCCACCGCCGGTTGGCATGACGACCAGTCCGTCGCGGCCGGCGGTGATTTCCGAGATCACCTCCTCCTGGCCGTTGAGGAAGCCGTCGAAGCCGAAAAATTCGCGCAGCGCATTCTGCGGGCTGCGGAGAAGTGGCTTGGAGGGGGAGACGGGCATTGCTGATCAAGTGAACAGCAATGGAGGAGGGGAGTCAATCCCGTAAGGGGGCGTGTTTCTCAGCTCCCCGCTCCTGACCGGGCGCGATGGTTGCCGTCTGTATTCAACTCAAAAAAAGAAATTGAACCACGGATGGACACGGATTGACAGGGATGATGATGAGTTTGTGGAATTTGTTTTCGAGCCGATCCGATGCTTTCTGAAATCCGTGTAATCCATGGTCAAATCCCAAAAAAACACTTCTCCAATTTCTGAATTTGGATTCAGGGGAACAACCCGCGGGCGGCTTTGGCATTGGCGACGTTGCGCACGCCGATGGCTTGGGCGGCGGTGCGTTGGGTGAGTTTGTGGCGTTTGGCGAAGCGCAGCACCTCGCTCTGGGCTTTTTGCAGCATCGTTTCCAGGCGGCTCATTACTTCGCGTTCGGTCCAGCGGAAGCGTTGCATGTTCTGCACCCATTCGAAGTAGGACACGGTCACGCCGCCGGCGTTGCAGAGCACGTCGGGGATGATGAAGACGTCGCCGCGTTCGTTGAGGATGCGGTCGGCTTCCGGGGTGGTCGGGCCGTTGGCGCCTTCGGCGAGGATGCGGCACTGCAGCCGACCGGCGTTCTCACCGGTGATGGCCCGGTCGAGTGCGCAGGGGGCGAGGATGTCGCAGGGTTGGGTGAGCATCTCCTCAGGATCGATCGGTTCCGCTTCAGGGAAACCCGCGACGCTGCCGGTTTTCGCCACATGCTTGCGCAGGTGGGCGAGGTGGATCTGCTTGTCGTTCCAGATCGCACCATGGACGTCGGAGATGCCCTTGATGCTGACGCCGTAGCTGTCGAGCGTGTGGGCGGCGTGGGAGCCGACGTTGCCGAATCCTTGGATGATCGCGCTGCCGCCGTTGGCCTTGTGGCCGAGGTGGTCGAGGGCATTGGAGGAAAGGAAGGCCACGCCATGACCGGTTGCGCGGGTGCGGCCGCTGGATCCTTCGAGGGTGAGTGGTTTGCCGGTGACGATGGACGGTTCGAGGTGGCCGCTGTGGGTCGAGTAGGTGTCGGCCATCCATGCCATCGTTTGTTCGTTGGTGCCCATGTCGGGAGCCATGACGTCGGTGTCGGGGCCGATGAAGGGGATCATCTCCATCGTGTAACGGCGGGTGAGCCGTTCGAGTTCACCCTGCGACATGGTCGATGGATCGCAGGCGATGCCGCCTTTGCCGCCGCCGAATGGCAGGTCCATGAGCGCGCATTTCCAGGTCATCCAGATCGCCAGCGCGGTGATTTCGCCGATGCTGACCGCCGGGTGGTAGCGCAATCCGCCTTTGACCGGGCCGCGGGTCAGGTGGTGCTGCACGCGGTGGCCGAAGAAGATCTTGGTGCTGCCGTCGTCCATGCGGATCGGCACGGTCACCGTGATCCAGCGTTTCGGCCACTTGCAGCGTTCGCGGAGGTCATCAGAGAGTTCGAGGAAGTCGGCCACCTGATCGAATTGCTCGATGGCCATGGCGAACACGGGATCCTTGAGCAGGTCTTCTCGCATGACATGCATGTAACCAGGAATCGGGCGTGCAGGACAGCGTAAAGGACTGAAAAATACAGGGGGTGGTGCTTACAACTCGAATCCCTAAGTTGGAGGAGGGGGTGTCGAATTGACCACGGATTACACGGATTTCAGAATGCATCAGAATGAATCGGCAAACCTCTTCATTATCCGTGTCCATCCGTGGTTCAGTTTCTGTTTTGGGATTCAATGCACCTCGACCATGGTGCCGACCGCGGCTTCGTAGGCCTGATGGAGCATGAACATCTGCTGGGCGCCGAGTTTCTGGCCGAACTGGGCGATCACGTAGAGGGTGATGGCCAACGCGATCATCAGTCCGAGCAGCCACAGCCCCCACGGGTGTTTGCCCATCGCGCACTGGGCGAAGCCGAGCGCGGCGGAGAATAATCCGCTCATGCCGATGGCCATGTAGCCGTAGAGGAACAATCCCCAGACGCTGGCATTCGGTCCGTAGATGCCGTTGATGCGGGTGTGTCCTTCCGGCGTGCTTTCCAGGCTCATGTTGAGGCGCGGCGACCAGAAATGGCGGTCGGCCTCGCGAATGCGCAGGCAGAGGAAACAGGGGAAGCGTTTCACCTCGAAGCGTCCCTCGCCGTCGCGTTCGACCGCTTGGGTGATCCGGTCCTGCACCTCGGTCATGCCGAGGGGAATCGTCTGGGTGAAGACGGGGCGGATCCGGAAACTGCTCATGAAGGATGAGACTAGCTCAGGTCGGGTCCGGCGATCTAGGGGAAAATGAGCCCGCCGTGGCTGTTGCGGGAGCTCCGGTTTGACCTTTCCGGAATGCGCTGTTAAGGCTGCGGGACATGATTCTTGAGATTGTCCAATACGGCCACCCGGTGCTGCGGCAGCGATGCGAGCCGGTCACGGAGGTGACCGACGAGATCCGTCAACTGGTCGCCGACATGCTGGAGACGATGGTCGACGCCCAAGGGGTCGGCCTCGCCGCGCCGCAGGTCGGCCGGGCGCTGCGTCTGGCGGTAATCGATGTTTCCCACGACCCGGAATGCATTTCATTCCTCAAGGTCAATGGTGAGAATGCCGCGCTCGAATCGATCATGCCGCTGGTGTTCATCAATCCCGAGATCGAATACGGTCAGAAGAAAGAGACGGATATGGAAGGCTGCCTGAGCATTCAGGATCTGCGCGCCGAAGTGCGGCGTCCGGAGGTGGTCAAGGTGAAGCTCGGCCAGCTCGATGGTTCGGTGCTTGAGCTTGAGACCGACGGACTGCTGGCTCGGGCGCTGCAGCATGAGATCGATCACCTCAACGGCATCCTCTTCGTCGACCGGCTCAATTCCGTGGCCAAGCTCTCCGCCAAGCGCAAGCTGAAGCTGCTGCTTGAGGAGAATGGATACGCGTGAATCGTGGAATGCGAACCGCGGATGGACGCGGATGGGGGAAGGCTGTTGCTGGATGGACGATTGATGAATGAAGATTGATGAGGTCGGATCTGTGAATGGCCATTCTGTCTCCATTCAAAAATCAAGCCTCAGCAATCGGCAATTGTCATTCAGGTGGATTGGACTGTCCTATTACGCAATACTGTAGCCCGGAAGGTGGGGGTGAGGCGTGGTAGCGCCGTCTGGTGTAAACGGCACATTGAAGAAACCGAACATCGAACATCGAACGTCGAAACTGAACGTCGAAGTGAGGCGGGTAGGACGTATCGATTTTCCCGCCCCTTCTTCACTTCGATGTTCGATGTTGAGCGATCGATGTTGGCTTGAGTGGCACGGAAGTCGTGCCGACTTCCCTGCCTCTTCCCGCTGATCAACGACCTCCCCTCACCGTTTCGGCAGCTCCTTCAGTCCTTCCAGATACACTTCGATATCGCCTTCCGTGCCTTTGAAGTATTGCATGAAGCTGGTGGCGGCGAGGACGTTGGTGCCTTTTTTGAGGGCTTTGTGGATCTTGCCGTCGGGTGCGCTGTAGGTGATCCGGGGTGACCAGGTTTTCGAGCGGCCCTTGGATTCGGTGATCAGCACGCCGTTGAGGTAGATGCGGTAGCCCTGGCGTGAGAACGCGAGCAGTCGCAACAGCGCTTGGTCGGGGTCCTCGACCTCGAAGGTTTTGCGCAGGAACAACACCTCGCCGGCTTGTCCTGGTGGCAGGGATTTCCAGGCAGGTTGGTTGCGGTAATTCGTAGGCGCACGCGGTCCGAGTTTGGCGCTGTACGATTGCCAGCCGGTGACCGGATAGTCGGTGGCGAACCAGTTGTTCAATGATTCGGGCAGCGGGATCTGGCGGTAGCGTTCGCGCTGGTCATCGTCGGGTTTCTTTTCCGGTTCGATGCTGGTGATCAGCCAGTCCTGACCATCCTTGCGGTTGTTGTCGAGCAACAGCCAGCCGCCGGGCAGTCCGCGCAGGGCGTCGATTTCGAGCACCTTGTTGAGCGGGGTGGCCAGTTTGTCGATCGAACCCTTGAGGCCGGCTTCGAATGCCTCGGCGTTCTCTTCGTAGATTGCCGAGCGGTAGTGCTCGGCGAGGATGTCGCCGACGACCTTGCGCTTGGCGTCATCGAGTTTCTGCGCCGCGGCGACCAGGGCATCGATGTGCATCACCCGCTCACGTGTCTGCAGGTCCTTGAGCCGGGTGACGCTGAGTTTCGCCAGCTCCGGAGCGAGTTGCGGGTCCATCGTGAGGGCGGCTTCGATCGTGTTGGCGAGTGCGACGCTGGGGATGGCCGAAAGGTCCATCGATCCTTCCTCCCAAGTCTGGTTGGGAGTGGTGACATAGGCGTCGCGCAGCGTGGCGCCGGCGAGCTGGCGGATTTCCTCAGGCATGCTGTCGGCGTTCTTGCGCATCAGGTATTCCACCGTCGTGCGGGCACGCATGTGGTCCATCTTGCCGTGGGCCTTGGCGATCAATGGCAGGATTTGTTTCGCTGATTTCAGATCATTGAGGGCCGGGGAGAGAGCGATGGTGGCGGACTCGTAGAACCACCATTCCTCATGGTTGAGCCATGGGGTGATGGCATCGAGATTGGCCATGATTTGTTCCGGTTTGGCGGCGGCAAGTGCGAGCAGCGCTTGGTCGACGAGCCACAGCGATTCGTCGGGGTTGCGGACCATGGCGATCAGGGATTCGAACATCTTCGGGGTGAATTGTACCGGGTCGATCGACAGGCCGCTCAGCCAGCCCTTGCTGTTGCGCAGTTGCCATGGTTCGAACTGGTTGATGGCCATGCAGCCGGTGTGGCGTTCGAAGGGGTCCTTGGAGCCCAGCAGCGACTCGATCAGATCGAAGTGGCCACCGTCGCGGATGGCGGCTGAGATCGCCTGACGGAATGCGTGTTGCGGGTGGCCGGCCATGGAGCGCAGTTGTTCCTTGGTCGCGGTTTTGATTTTCTCGTATTCGGCGTGTGGCGAGGGGTCGAGCGGTTTGTAATCCGCACTGCCTTTGGTGCGAAGGAATGCCTGATCGGCTGGACGGCCCCACGGCAGTTCGGGCAGTTGGAATGCCTTGCCGAATTTCGAGTTGGGGGCACCGAGGATCTGCAGGTGGTGTTTGGGAGCGGTGAGTCCGAGCAGCACGGCATGGCCATACTCCTCGTTGTCATAACCACGGCAGCTCGACATCACGAATGAGCCGTCGTGTTGGCGCGACAATTCGTAGAACCATCGGGTTTCTTCCTGACGGTTGCGGTAGAGGTCGGGGAATTGATCCATCACCAGCGAGCTGACCGGATTGTAGTAGAGCATGCCGATCGGGCCGGTGTGGCCGCCGAGCATCGCGCTGTAGTCGTAGAGGGCGACCGAGGCACAGTGGTCGCGAGCGGCGGCGTAGGCATTGCCGTTAGTGGCCTTTGAAGCGATCTGCATGGCCATGGCGATCTGTTGGGTTTTGCCGTTGCTGCCCAGTCCGCTTTCCGGGCGGCCGTCACCGTAGGCATTCGATCCGTGGCCGGCGAAGCGGTAGAAGAAGGTTAGCGATTCATTGAGTGTCTTCTCATCGACTTTCGCGCCGCAGGTTTTCGCCAGCAGCATGAAAGTGAGCATGTTGGTGCCGGTGGCGTTGACTACGCCGTATTTCGGGTTGGCGGCGGTGGCCCAGTGGTAGTAGCTGCCGTGCACTTGGTAACGACGGGCGGCTTCACAGATCGCTTGGATCAGTGGCATCACCGAGGTGTCGCCGGTGCGCAGGTAGTATTCGCACGCGGCGATCCCTTGCATGCCATTGTGCCAGCTTTGCGGGCCGATCTGGTTGTCGAATTTCGCCATCCGCCGTTGGTAGATGCCGCGCACCGCATCGAGGTCCGCTTGCTCGCCGGTGGACAGCAGGGCGAGAATGCCCAGGCCATCGGTCAGGCCGTGGGATTCCAGTTTGCCTTCTCCCGCCTTGGTGCGCAGGTAGGCGGCGTTGGCGGCGATGATCTTTTCCGTCTTCGGGCAATTGACGGGCCAGGTTTTGCTGAAGCTGCCGAGGGTTGGGATCCGGATAGAGACATCGCCCTTGTCGGTCGTGAAGGTGATGGTGCCGTCCTTGGCTTCCGCGTGGGTGATTTGATCCGCGAGGAATTTGCGGTGCTCGACGAAGCCATCGGGGATCGTTTTGCCGTTGATGGTGGTGATGATCTGGCCTTCGGCGAATTTGCCATCCGCTGGCGAGCCGGCCTGCACCTTGGTCACCTTGAGGCTGAGGTTTTTCTGGAGGTCGATTTCCAAGCCGGTGGGGCCGAGGGTGCGCACGGGCGTCGGGCCGTCGAGCGCGAGGCTGACCATGGTGCCGGCGGCGATGACGGCGAGGGTCAGGGTGAGACAGGATGCTTTCATGATGCGGGGATTTGGGTTTCAGGCGATGGATTCAAGAAAGGGGATGAGTTCATCGACTCCGAAGTCGGCGAGCACGGTGCCATCCCAATCCAAGGTGGGGGCTTTCGTCTGGCCGGAGCATTCGACCATGGCGGCCATGATCTGTGGGTCGCTGTAGACGTTGAGGATTTCGACTTCGATGCCTTCGTTTGCCAAATAGTCGATCACTTCGTCGCACCAAGGGCAGCCGGGTTTGATGTAGAGGAGGGGCATGGGGTAAAAGCTGAAAAGCTGAAAAGCTGAAATGCTGAAATGCTGAAATCAGAATGCGGAGGGCATTAGCGTACTCGGTGGGTGGTCGCAGAGATGGCGGCGCTGGAGGCTACAGGGATACGCTTTGTGGCTGCAGCTTTTTCCAATCTTCATCCGACACACAGCAGGGGTCGGCGGCGACGAAGTGGTTGGGGGAGATTTCCTTGAGTCCGAGGTCCATGCCGATGGATTCCTGGTAGCGCGGGTGTTGAATGCGGTGGCCGAAGGCGCTGCCTGCAGGCGGGTCGATCGGCGAGGGAACGTCGCCTTCCAAGAGGATTTTTTCGCGGCGTTTGGTCGGGTCGGTCGAGGGGATGGCGGACAATAGGGCCTTGGTGTAGGCGTGGCGCGGATCGCGGTAGATCGTTTCGGCGGCCGCCAGTTCGACGATCTTGCCCAGATACATCACGGCGACGCGGTCGCTGATGTGTTTCACGACCGACAGGTCGTGGGCGATGAAGAGATAGGACATGCCGAAGTCCTTCTGCAGTTCGACCAGCAGGTTGAGGATTTGCGACTGCACCGAGACATCCAGAGCGGAAACCGGTTCATCGCAGACGATGAGTTTCGGTTTGAGGGCGAGTGCGCGGGCGATGCCGATGCGTTGCCGTTGGCCGCCGGAGAATTCGAACGAATAGCGGTCGGCCGCGGATGTCGGGAGGCCTACGCGGTCGAGCAATTCATTGACCTGTTTGCGGCGTTCCTGGCGGTTGCCGAGTTTGTGGATGACCAGCGGTTCCTCGATGATGGCGCGCACGCTCATCCGTGGGTCGAGAGATTCCGCAGGGTCTTGGAAGATCATCTGGAAGTCGCGGCGCAGCGGGCGCAGCGCGTATTGCGGCATGCGTGTGATGTCCGTGTTGCCGAAGCGGATCGATCCCGCGGTCGGTTTGAGCAGTCGGACGATCGCCTTGCCGAGGGTGGACTTGCCACAGCCCGACTCACCGACCAGGCCCAGTGTTTCGCCGGGGGCGATGTTCAATGACACACCATCGACTGCGCGCACCGCACCGGTTTGGCGCAACAGCACTCCGCCGCGCACCGGGAAATGCATTCGCAGCTTTTCCACTGTCAGCAGTGGAGCTTGCGGAATGTCGGGGGTGCTTGATGGCTTGTCGGGGGTGCTTGGCATGTTGGGGTGTGGTGTTTTTTGGCGGGCTGTGGAGGATTTGAACATCGAACATCGAACGTCCAACATCGAACGTCGAAGTGTTGGGTTGTGGAGTGTTTGGGTGGTTTGTGAGGGTTTGGAGAGTCGGTGTCTTGAAAGACTGAAATAGGAATGAACGGATCTAATTGTTGCGACTTCTGGCAGTTCGGATGCTCGCGGCGAAGATGCGAATGAGTTCGTCGGTTTCCTTGAGGAGGGTGTCGAGAATGCTGTTTTCGGCAAGGAATCGAGCGCGCTTGCTGAGTTTGAGCCAGCGCTCGGACTCGCGAAGCTCCTTCAGTCCGAGGCTGAGCTTATGGATGAAGTCCGCTGGTGATTCGGCTCCCTGTGCTTCCCCGTGGTGGGACAGTGGGGCGGTGCCTGATCTGAGTAACTGCTTGGCAATGTGAAGCTGTGCATGGTTTTTGCCCATGTTCTGGGTCAGCTGGATGATTGATGCACCATAGCTGAGTAGACGATCCTCGAGGTCGTATGTATTGGATTCTTCCTTTTTCACTTCCTCATTCATGAATTCGGATTTCTGAAACTTCGATGTTCGATGTTGGACGTTCGATGTTCAACGTTCGAGGCAGGTCTCGCACGCTTCGACCCAATGGCCGGGTTGGATTTCACGGAATACCGGTCGTTCCGGGCTTGGGGGTTTACGATCCATCCGTTGGCAGAAGCGGCAGCCGTGCGCGTGCTGGTGGAGTGGGGCGACCATGCCGGGGATCGTGTTGAGGACCGATTTTGACGGGGTGTCGAGCGTGGGGATCGATGCCAGCAAGCCGCGGGTGTAGGCGTGCAGCGGATTGGTGAAGAGTTCCTTGGCGGAACATTGTTCGACCACGCGGCCGGCATACATCACGACCACTTCATCGCAGGTTTCGGCGATCACCCCGAGGTCGTGGGTGATGAGGATGATGGACATGCCGATCTCCTGCTGCAGTTGGGCCATCAGGTCGAGGATCTGCGCCTGCACGGTGACGTCGAGTGCGGTGGTCGGCTCATCGGCGATCACCAGATCGGGGCGGCAGGCGAGGGCCAGTGCGATGACGATGCGCTGGCGCATGCCGCCGGAGAGTTGGTGCGGGTAGTCCATCATCCGCTTTTCCGGCGCCGGGATACGGACCATCTGCAGCATTTCGGTGGCGGCGTCCCAGGCGTCCTTTTTCGAGATCTTCTTGTGGAGCAGGAACGCCTCCGCCACTTGACGGCCGATGCGGTGGACCGGGTTGAGGGCTGCCATCGGCTCTTGGAAGATCACGCCGATCTCGTTGCCGCGGATGCGGTGCATTTCCGATTCGCTGGCTTGGACCAGGTTGCGGCCTTTGAAGTGGATCGAGCCGCCGAGGATCTTGCCGGCCGGTTGCGGCAGCAGCTTGACGATCGACATGGCGGTCACGCTTTTGCCACAGCCGGACTCACCGACGATCCCGACCGTCTTGCCTTTCGGCACCGAGAACGATACCTGGTCGACGGCGCGCAGCAGCCCTTGTTCGGTTTCGAACGAGGTGATCAGCTTGTCGACCTGGAGGATGGCGTCCGTGCGGGCGGTCATGGTGATTCTGGGTCTGCGATATCCGGGGTTTCCAGAGTGTCTCCTGGGGTTTCCGGGGCTTCGGGCAGTTCGGGAATGGGTGGCTTCGGCGGGGTGATTTCCGTAGCGTCCGCCTCCGTGGTGGCTGGTGCTTCGCGGTAGACATCGATGACGCGGGTGTTTTCGCCGAAGCTCTTGCCGCTGCGCATGGCGGCGAGCGTCTCCTGCTTGATGTCCTTGTCGATCCAGTGGACGAACACCTCGCTGCGCGGGTCATAGACGACAGGCGGCGAGAAGCGCGTGTCCTCGCAGTCCGGCCAGCAGACCCAGCGCCAGTATCCCATGCGCAGGAAGTCCACCGAGTAGCCGGGGATGAAGATCGCCTCGTCATGCATGATGTTCTGCAGTTTCCATGAGGCATCGCGCAGTTCCTCGGCGGTGCGCGCGCTGCGGCTGGCTTCACACAGCTTGTCGGTATCGCTGCGCGCCCAGCTGAAGATGTTGTTCGTCTGGGGTTTCGGGTTGCCCTTGTCGTCGAAGGCGTTGCTCGAGTGGAGGAATTGGTAGTAGTCCGGGGTGGGCGGTGTGATCATCCACCCGGAGAGCGTCATCTGGTGCTGCTTCTGCATGCACTTCTTGTAGGACACCGTGCGTTCCAGACCATCGAGTCGCAGGTCCAGGCCGCAGGCCTTGGCATCCTCCTTGAGAATGGCGAGCATGCGGTCGTAGAACGGCATGGCCGGGTAGGTGATGGACACCTCGAGTTTGGTGCCGTCGGGTTTCTGCAGGATGCCGCTGCGGTCTTCCTCGGTGTATCCGGCATCGGCGAAAGCCTTGCGCGCTTTGGTGATCGAGTAGCTGCGGGCGCGCAGGTTCGGGTCGCTGAACTGGCCGTAGCCTTCGTTGAAGAAATTGAGCGGTTGGGCGTCGCCGCGGAACATCAGGTTGATCACTTTCTGCCAGTTCATCGAGTAGTCGATGCCGATGCGCACGTTGCGGTCATCGAGCGGCGGTTTGATGACATTGAGATACAGGCCGCGCGGGATCTTGGGGTAGCGGGTGTAGAAGGTGGTGCGGTTGACATAGCCTTTGTATACCGGCTCCATTTCCGATTTCTCATACCACAATTCCGGCAGGCTGAGTCCGAAGGTGTCGAGTTCGCCGGCGCGGAACAATTCGAAGGCCTTGGATTCGTCGCGCACGATCATGGTGACGATTTTGTCGACGTTGTAGCGGTAGCGGTAGTACTTGAGGTCTTTGGCCCACCAGTCCTTGACCCTTGTCTGGGTGATCGAGACTCCCTTGACGATGTCTTCCTCGAGCACCTCGTAGGCGCCGGTGGTCGGCGGGAATCGCCACTGGTAGCGTTCGTCGTAGTCCGGTCCGTATTCCTTGTAGAAGTGGGGAGGGGTCGGGGTGAGTCCGCCGGCGATCGCCGGTGCGTAGAGTTTCGCTTCCGGCATCGAGATCGACAGCGTGTGGTCGTCGTAGCAGGCGATTTGGGCGACGTCCTCGCGGAAGTATTGTTTGGCGTACGGGTTGATGACGTAGTCGGAGACTTTGAAGTAGCAGTTGAACAGGTAGTCGACCGCGCGGACATGTACGCCGTCCGAGTAGCGTGCTTCCTTGCGCAGGCGGAAGTAGGTGGTGCGGCCGTCGCTGGACACCGCCCATTCGCTGGCGATGCCGGGGATCATTTCCATCGTCAGCGGGTGCAGGCCGACCAGCGGCATGTCGATCGAGTCGTAGAGGTCGCCGCGGAACGAGTTGTTCGAGTTGCTACCGATCGGGCGGATCGTCGGCGGGAAGCTGTCGAGATACATCCGGAACACGCCGCCTTTTTTCGCGCGCGGGTCGCCGATCTCCGGTTGATCCATCCCTTGTTGCCAGACGAGGTCGGTGGGGATTTCCTCCGGTTTGCCGAATTTCAGGTAGTCACCGATGGACAGCCGGTAATTGTATTTCTCGCGATCCTTGAGGAGTGCTTCGAGTTGGCTGCGCAGGCGTTCGGCGGCATCGCCTTGGGCGGCGTCGAGTTTTTGCTGGAGTTTGGCGATCTCCTGTTCGGTGGCGTCGAGTTGTTGCTGGAGCCAGTCGTGGATGTATTTGTTGTAGACCGGCACGAAGGCGTCGAACCCTGAATCCTGCTTGGGGGTTTCGGCCGCCTGACGGCAGCCGCAGACGAGCGGCAGCACCAGTGCGGCTGCGGTCGTCAGGAGCATCGATTTCCAGTGTCGGCGCATCATCGGTAGTAGCTGAATTTCTTGGGATCGAAGGCCTCGCGCACCGCTTCGCCGATGAAGGTGATGAGCACCAGCAGTCCGACCAGTACGGTGAAGGTGGAGGTGACCAGCCAGGGGGCGGACAGGTTGGCCAAGCCGTCGTTGAGCAGGCGTCCCCAAGTGGCGTATTCCGGCGGCAGGCCGAAGCCGAGGTAGTCGAGGGAGGTCAGTGCGAACACCAGTCCCGACAGGGTGAAGGGGACGATGGTGACGATGATGGCCACGGTATTGGGCAGCAGGTGGCGCAGCACGATGCGCGGCGTGCCGGCGCCCATGACGCGGGCGGCGGCGATGTAGTCGCGCTCCTTGTCGCGGTAGGCGGCGGTGCGCATCAGGTAGGTGAGGCCCATCCAGCCGAAGATGACGAGGATCGACAGGATGACCGGCAGTCCTTTGAAGCGGTCGGGAACGATGCTCGAGAAGATGATGACGACGAACAGGAACGGGATGTTGGAGAAGATTTCGATGAGTCGTTGGACGAGCAGGTCGAACCAGCCGCCGAAGTAGCCCATGAGCATGCCGATGGTCACGCCGATCAGGTAGATGATGGGGACATAGATGATGGCTGCCTTGAAGTTCACTTGCAGGCCGCCATAGAGGTAGGCGAGCACGTCGTATCCTTGGGAGGTGGTGCCCAGCCAGTGGTGTTCCTCGAAGATCGGGGGTGCCGGGTTGTATTTCAATGCGCGCAGGGCGGGTGGTGACTGCGCCATGAAGGATTCGAGGGTGCCCGGGCCGTTGTAGCTCTCCTTGATCAGTTCACCGTCGCGGAATTCCGCGTTGTAGACGGGCATGCCCGACGGGTCCCAGCCGTCGGCGGGGCCGGACAGCTTGCCGTCGCGC
>JACCDY010348780.1_pt1 | contig 42014 bp, 43 predicted proteins | sample 7446391 | NCBI WGS metagenome assembly JACCDY01 (sample SAMN15323451, study PRJNA562643) | freshwater metagenome | isolation source: river surface water | place: USA:Blue River Watershed | collected 2017-08-18
CCTGTGTACTCAGGCCCGCACGGGTGCCTATTGCAATGGCGTGCGCGCTTTGATAGTTCTGGGCAGTTGAGAAGCCCAATGCAATGGAGCATGTGCTCTGGAATTTCAGACCCGCATTATTGCCTAGAGCAATCGCGTTGCTGCCCTGATTATTAGAGCCCGCAAAATATCCAACAGCAATCGCAGCGATATTCTGTGTTGAATACCCCGCGTTTCTGCCGATTGCGATAGCATTGGACCGTTGCACATCATATCCTGCACTTTCCCCAATAGCAACGGAAAACCGTTCTTGATTGAAAAGAGCAGCTTGAACACCAATCGCGCATGCACTACTGCCTTGATTTATGTGTGCTGCATAACTACCAATACCGATACCTAACTGTGAATACCGACCTGCATAGGAGCCAATGGCTATACTTTGGGAACCCTGCTGGGTTTCACCCGCAATTGTGCCAATGGCAATAGCATCCGTTCCTTGACTTGTATATGCAGCTTGCTGACCAAGAGCAATTGCACCACCACCTTGTTGGAATTGACCTACATTGCATCCTATAGCAACACATCCGTTTCCTTGTGATGTACGGCCAGCGTATTGACCCATAGCAACACTATACTGCCCCTGATTACTCTCGGCGGTCCAACTGCCCAATGCAATACTATAAACATTCTGTGATATTCTTCCTGTATTATATCCCATGGCAACCGCCGCCGAGGCTTGGTTTGTGGTTCCAACACTGTATCCGATAGCGATACCATATGCGTTCTGATTCTGTTGAGCTGCAAACGTGCCTATAGCTATACCCTGTGAGCCCTGACTTGCGGTTGCACTCTGATTGCCAATAGCAATCCCCTGCCAACCTTGATTGCTAGTGCCAACATTACACCCGATGGCTATGGCACCTTGTTGCTGTGTAGAGGTTCCGGCGTATTGTCCAATAGCAATGGCACTCATTTGCTGACCCGAATATCCTGCATAGGTTCCAATGGCAATGGTATTCAGTTGTTCTGGATCCTTATCTTTGCCCGCAAACTGTCCAATGGCAATAATGGAACTCTGTACAACGTACTCTGTGCCGTTCCAGGCGAGGAAATTCCCGTAGGTGGAGGCTGCAGGGAGAGAGGCACCACCACCGCCGGCAGGACCTGTAGGTCCTGTTGCTCCATTGGTACCGTTCGTACCAGCATCACCGGTAGGTCCCGTGGGACCTCCTAAGGGACCTGTGGGACCTGTGGGGCCGGTGCCGCTGCCGCCACCACCACTACTCGTGGAATTCCAGGTCATTTCCTTCGTCGTGGAGTTCCAGGTCAAATAGCCCGAACTGTAGGTATTATCAATCCGCACGGGATTGATGTAGGCAGCGTTGGCAAGCGAGGCATTCAGGAATGTGCTGGTAGCATTGAGGACAAGAGACTGGGACGGTTGTTCGTTACGGCCCGCCTCGTATCCAATGGCAATGGAGTAGGGTCCCTGTGTGCTCAGGCCTGCACGGGTACCAACAGCAATCGCGTGTTCCTGTTGGTATATCTGGCCCGTGGAGAAACCCATAGCAACCGAACAACTGCTTTGAAATAAACTGCCCGTGGCATTTCCTACAGACACCGCATGTGCGCCTTGATTGTTGGAGCCCGCCATATTTCCAACAGCAATTGCCCCTGTTCCTTGGGTTGAATATCCAGCATTTGCACCGATGCCAATGGCATTAGAACTCTGCGAATCATAGGCTGAAGAATATCCCACACTAACGGCATTGGTTCCTTGGTTTTGTAATCCGGCTATAACACCTATGGCACATGCACCATATGCTTGGCCTACTAAACCCGCAGACTGACCAATTGCAATGCCTTGTTGACTATATTGTCCTGCATTCGGACCTATAGCTATGCAGGAGCCGCTTTGTTGCGTCTGTCCAGCCTGGTAGCCTATGGCCACTGCGGAACTTCCTTGACTCGTCTGACCCGCCTCTTGACCAATTGCAACAGCCTGATTGCTTTGGAGGTTGGAGCCGGCATACGGACCAACTGCAACAGCACCAATGCGTTGCGAGGTATTACCGGCCTGGAATCCAATAGCTACCGCATTACACTGTTGGTTGGCGCGGCCAGCATAGGAACCTACGGCCACACCATTGTTCTGTTGATTGGACTCGCCGACATAGTAGCCAATGGCGAGAGAATCGCCCGCCTGATTGCACTTGCCCGCTTGCCATCCCACGGCAACTGCGAATGTCCCTTGGTTATTCTGGCCCGCATAACTTCCAACAGCGACTGCTCCGTAGTTTTGATTGTTTTCACCAGCATAGCTACCAAAACGGAGTGTAGTACTCGTGGTCACGAAAGCAGTTCCGTCATAGGATAAGCAATCACCCGTTGCACCGGCGGCGGGGAACGAACCACCACCGCCGCCACCGGCGGGACCTGTAGGACCAGTAGGACCTGCACCGCCTCCAGAACCCGCCCAATTGTAAATCACCTCCTTCGTCGTGGAATTGTACGTTAAGTAACCGGTCGTCGCATTAGAGTCCAGACGAATGGGATTTACATAAAAGGCCGATGTTGTGGAGGGATTGAGATCGGACCCTGAGGCATTGAGAATAACGGAGTTCGCGGGTTGATTGGATGTTCCCGCGAATTTACCAATGGCAATCGCAGCGGTTCCTTGACTCAACTTACCCGCCTGATGACCAATGGCCACCGCACCGGCACCCTGTTCACTTTGGCCCGTCCCTTCAGCGCCAATAGCAACTGCCACCATACCTTGATTACATTGGCCGGCAGAGGCACCGATTGCTATACCCGCATATGCCTGTGCATTGGCACCTGCATTTCCACCTACCGCCACAGCACTACTTCCTTGTGTACTGGTGCCCGCATATTGACCAATTGCAACTGCTGTACTCCCCTGATTGCTCAAGGCGGCCAATTCACCTATTGCAATACCAGAATATGCCTGTAGTGTATTTCCCGCGGAGCGTCCGATTGCAATACAACTTGAATCTTGTCCGTTTGTTGCAGCGTTGAAACCTATTGCAATGGATTGTTGAAGCTGATTACACTGTCCAGCAGACGGCCCGATTGCGACGGATTGTTGATTTTGTCCATTGGCACCTGCCAAATATCCAATGGCTACCGCCGAATTACCCTGGGTGCTTTGGCCGGCGGAGCCACCAATTGCAACAGCATATCCACTTTGATTACTTTGACCTGCACTTGATCCAATAGACACTGCGTTTTGACCTTGAACATTGTTGCCGGATAAATAGCCAACGGCAACTGCTGAATTCCCCTGATTGCTTTGACCCGCCTGGAAACCTACAGAAACCGCGAGTCCTCCTTGAGCATTTCTGCCCGCAGAATCACCAATTGCAACAGCTGCTCCACCCTGTGTGCTTCGGCCAGCGGACGAGCCAATAGCTACAGCCGAACTTCCCTGATTGCTAAGACCCGCACTAGATCCCACTTTTATGATGGTACTTGCAACAGCATAGGCGCTGCCATCCCAAAAAAGGTAATCACCTGGTGCACTACCGGATGGTAAAGAAGTGCCGCCACCGCCCCCTACAGCCGTTACAGTGGAATAATATACCTCACGCGTTGACGTATTGTAATAGAGGATGTTGGAGGAACCGGTAGTTAAGCGAATGGGGGCAACATAAAAGGCCGAGGAAACCGCGGTATTTACCGCGGAACCCGTGGCATTCAACACAATACTATTGGTAGATTGATTGTTTGCACCCGCCAATGTACCTATAGCAATAGCATTCGTGCCTTGATTACTACCACCCGCTGCGAAACCTATGGCTACTGCAGTGGCACCCTGGGCATTGGTGGCAGCATTTGAACCGATGGCAATAGCTTGGCCGCCCTGTGAACTGAAACCGGCTCGGCCACCGATGGCAATTGAAAAAATACCCTGCGATATAACACCGGAATTGGAGCCGATCGCAATAGCACCCCGCGATTGATTGGACCACGCCGCATTTGCACCAATAGCTACTGCTGCAACATCCTGTGTACTGGCGGCTGTGTTGGAACCAATGGCAATCGCCAATGCACCTTGGGAACTAAGGCCCGCGCCATAGCCAATTGCTACGCCGGCCTGTCCCTGGAAATAATTGGCGGCTCCATAGCCCATAGCAACCGCAAAGCCGCGCTGTATGTTTTGGGCAGCACCGAGACCTACAGCAACGGATGTGGGACCCTGGGACGTTTGACCTGCAGCTACACCAATCGCCACAGCACCTACATTTTGTGAGGAATTGCCCGCCATAAAGCCAATGGCTACAGCCGGCTCCGTAATGGTGGGGACACCGGCATTGGACTGCCCCTGTGCGTACTGGCCAGCGCTCTGACCAATCGCAACCGCATTGGATAACTGATTGGATTGACCTGCCTGTGTGCCCACAGCAATCGCATGTGTTCCCTGGGAAGTCGTGGCCGCATTATTCCCGATAGCAACAGCACTCTGTCCCTGATTGGAATTGCCCGCCAGTGCACCAATACCGACGGCCCAATTGCCCTGAGTACGTTGACCAGCACGATTTCCAACAGCTACCGCCTCTTGGCTTTGCGCTATTTCACCCGCCGAATTACCCACAGCGATTGCGAAATTCGCCTGTTGCAAAGAACCCGCACTAATGCCTACACCTACCGCCGCCGACGCCGTATAGGATGAATAGCCCGCCTGATTTCCAACATAGACGTTGCAACTCCCCGTATTGATGAGGCCCGCCCCCGCACCAACACAGGTATTAAAATTCCCCGTGGTATTGCTGTAGCCCGCTGCGGCACCTACAAAAGTATTGTTACCACCAACGCTATTGTTTTTGCCCGCCTGTATGCCGAAAAAGGTATTCGCCTGGCCATCTAGGGCCGTGCCGAGTCCTGTGCCCACGGCGGTGTTCGTACCGAATTTCACGGTTCCTGAGGCAGCCGTACCCGTATCCGTAGCAAATCGGAGTTCAGGCACCGTCATAGATACACTCGCCGTTGAAATACCGTCTGTAAAGACCTTGGTGCCCGAAATGACTTGATAGCCGTCAATGAGGCCACCACTACCGGTGGGATTCCAGACCACTTGGCGTGTTGTGGAATTCCAGGCGAGTGAACCCGCAACTGTGGAATTAATGGGAGGTCCCGTCAAAAAGAGGGAGGACGTTGTTAGGACTGTGGTAGACAGGGTTGTCAATGAACTTATGGAGGCGGGATTTATCGCCACATTGGAAGCACGCAAGGTCCCAGGTATCGTGAGATCTTGGTTGCTATTGTCCCAGTATATTAACCGGGAACCATCATACCAGCGACTCATTTTCTACTGAACCGCTCTTCTTTTTGTGCGCAATTTTAAACTACGCAACGTTAATTCAATCTTGCCTGACCGGTGCATGTCTAAGACCGCCTCGCGCCCCCAGGGTTCCAGCGACAATGTACCACTCCACGGTTCTCCCGTGCGCACAAATTCCGACATACACGCCTTAATAGCCTGTATTTCCGGTGCTTCGTAAGGCAGTCCTAGGTCCTCCGTGAGTTTTTTCAGGATAGTAATGGTTTGTTTCAGACGGTCCGCTGCCATTCTCTACAGTCGCCACTCTATATGCTTTTACGTAGGTAAACGTAGGTTTCCTCCTCGGATTCCCGCGTCTCTTTTCCGTCCTGAATGCGGCCCGCACCGGGTCGTGCAGACCCGCGCATAGTGATGGTCTGTTTGAGTTCCCAGCCCGCCTCGGCGTGAATACGGTCTACCTCGTCCGCAAGGGGATATAGCCGGTCCGTGCGGATATTCTTCACCGACCAACAGCTCACCCCCGTAGGCTTCAGGAGCGCCAAGCAGCCGCGAATAGTGGGTTCCAGCCACTCAGCGACCCATTGGGACCATGTTGGGAATCGTGTCACGGATTGGGGACCGCCCGTATACAGTTCCAAATTGAAATAGGGGGGCGACGTTAGTACCATATCAAAGGGTTCCTCGGTGCGGAGCGTGGACCAGGCATTCTCAACAGGCATCTCCAGAATACGGGCTTTTGCCATGATGAGTGCAGGGAGTGCCGGATCCGCCAGGATGGCCCGTAACCCCGCCGCTGTGCGCGGGTCGGGTTCACAACCCACATAGGCACGTGCCCCTCCTACCAGCGCTCCCAACATACGTCCCCCCCATCCGGCGCACGGGTCCAAGACGCGCGTTGCACCCCAATAGGCGACAACCGCCTTCGCCACCGCGGCGCGGTATTTCGTTACACTACTGAGACCCGCCGTCATCATCAACATGCGCCGAATCTCGCTTTTGTAGGGCGTAGAGTGCATGGCCAAATTGGCAAGCAAGGCCTTCTCTACGGTTTCCTGGCGCTGTGCCAGGGATTCTACCGAGATGCCTTTGTGGTTCGCCACGGCGTAGAAATGGGGCATATGGTGGTCCAGGATTTTATGACCGGGACGCGATCGGGCATCCAATCCCAGAATAGTGTCGGTATCCTTATTCATGACCTCCTTTCGCAACAGCGTCTTCCAGTCCTTGCGTCGCACGTCCTCCGTATACTCGTCTACCAAGAGAACGGCGGGATTCTCAACAATCGCCGCTGCGAGCTCCTTTATTGTGGCGTGTACATGTGGTTCCTTGTCCGCCGTAAGGTCGTCTTTCGGAATACCGCCATCGGTGGCGTGATAGGCGGTGTTTTGTAGGAGACGTCGGAGTCCGTAACGCGTATTCAAAATATCTGTTACGGGCATTCTTGTTGGTGTGTGTCGGCCAGTGAAAAAGAGTGGCGCGTGCCTCAACTTTTTATTCCGATTAGGTTAGCACGAATTGCACGCCAAATTCGTGGCGGAGCAGCAAGGGAAGGGTATAGTTCCGTTGCTGCAGGCCGCCTTACCGCGGAGGTAGCGGTAGCGTTCCGCATAGGAACTGAAGGTGACGTTGCAGGTTACGCTGGCGCGGGTGCTATATTCCGCAACGCCGGCACGGGTCGCCGAGGTTTCGGAGGCATCCGTGGCGCCCCCAGGTGATACCGTTTTGGGCACCTCGGCACAATTGCAGGTTCCAGGTTGCGCGCTCATTTCTAACAGGGGTCCTGACTTTGGAAATGGTGTACCATTGTATCGGATGTAAGGCGCTGGCTGGGACTGTTGAATTCGGGTATAACGCCACGCTGGGTCATGAGGGCGGTCATATGCGAAATAGCACGGGCAGCACCATGTCGGTTGTGTTGATTATGATGGTGCAGATGCACGTTATCGTAGTGTTCACGTTGTTCGGCGATTTCTGCGAGAATGCGACAAACGAGAGGGCGACCCTGCACTAGCAGGGCGGCCTGCACCTCGTCCTCCAATTGCTGGAGCTTCACCAGGGCAAGCATTTGTCCCGTCTGGCGGATTTCGGCGAATACGGTGGCGGCACGGATGCGGATCCATTGTTCCAACACGTCCGCGGACTCCACAGCATCCGCCAAGGGGAGCGGTAGCGGCAGCGGTAGGTCCACCGGGTCCGCGGCAGCAGTGGCAGCACCAGCTGCCTTCAATCGGATATTGTAAGCCCCCGCACCCAAGAGAATCCATTGCGGTTTGTTGGCAATCAGGGACCCCACATGGTAAGTACGGTCGGACCGTTTTGCTCCCAACTCCCAACAGCGCGCAGCTGCGCCCTCGCCCTCCCATTGAAGTTCCACACCCTTTGCCACTTCCTCGCGCATTGCAACCAGAATAGCGCCTACTACAGACGGTATCATTTCGTTGTGTTCGGCGTAGGTGTAGGAAGCACGGGTCATCGTGGCCAGCGCCTGGAGGAGTTCGGCATTATGGGAGTCGCCGTAACCCAGGGTGTATACCGGAATTCCCCGCACAGTACTACGAAGTAGCGATTCCAATCCCGCCGTTGTGCGAATACCCTGATTCACCTCGCCGTCCGTTAGCAGAAAGACGGCGTCCACTGTCGATAGGTCGGTTTCCATGAGGGCGTAAATAGCCGTTTCCATATTGGTGCCCCCTTCGGCATGCAGGGCGCTGATGTGTTTGTGCAACAGGTCGCTTTCCCCGCAACCGGAACACAGGAGGCGCGCGGAGGAACTGTAGGTAATCAGGGATACACGGTCCGCGCCCTCGCGCATCTGGTCTACAAAGAGATGCATGGTACGTTGAACGGTTTCCAGGCGGTCTCCTTCCATGCTTCCGCTCACGTCAATGACGAATGCAATATGGAAGTCTTTTGGTTCGCTAGGTGCATGCGGCGGCGGGGCAATACAAATACCTAATAGGTCCTTGTATCGCTCAACACGTACAAATGGTAATAAAGAGGCCATAATGGGAGGGTGGAATGTGTTAAGTGTAATGTCACCAAGGGACCTAAAGACCCCAATCAATTTTCCTACACCATGGCATTCAGATAAGGCTCTTCCATTTCGGGAAGAGGGGCTTCGCGATAATCGCGTACTGCGAGGGTGGTCGCATCCTTGCGAATAAAAAGGGGTGCGCATGTATCCGTAATACACTGTGTAAGTATAGCAGATGTAGCAGGTGTACTATGTTGGAGTGTTTCGGCGCGTTTCCAGGCATTCTCAACATATAGAAGTTGTGCGCTTGCGAAGAGGATGTCACCGTATTTGAATACGCGACTACAGTGCTCCTTTACAAGACCGCATACAGTCGCACCACCTTGTAGGACATCCCCAATTTCCAGGGCACTCACAGGCTTCCACGCGCCTGTTGCCAGTTGAATGTCGGCTTGCGAGTCAAAACCGAGTGCATAATCCGCGGTTGCGCCTGCTGCTACTGCTACTGCGTCAGCGGCGCTAGCGCTAGCACCACCATTCAAATGGAGTTCCGCAAGCCGTTGTACATCGGCAATCGCCTGGGGGTCCTCGGACTCATCGTAATCGGCCACGTGCAAACCGGCGGCCGTATGGAACGCGTGGCCCTCCACATTCAAGCAATACAGGCGAGGGATAGAGGCGGTTGGAACTGCAGCGGGATGTTGAGCCGCCGGAATCCACTGGGCATTCCAATAGACACGGTGTTGCCCACTGAGCACATCCTCTCCAATGCGCACCATGGGTGTTCGGTCTCCCGCGAATACAAATGTGGAGCTAACGCGAACCCCGTTTTCCAACACATCCCCAATAACGACGTCCTGTATAGCCTTGATGGTGCCGTCCTGCATACGGATGCGCGTTTCCGGTGCAAAACAGAATTCAAACAGGAAATTTACCATATCGTTGTCGGCCATATTCATGCCCGCTGTAATGGAGGATGTGCCCATCCATATAATGGAATACATGGTTCCATACACACGCCCCATGAGTGTCTGCATGCGCATAAATGTCATGCGAAGCTGGAACATGAGCGCCTGTATTTTAGCCATAACACTTTGTACAAAGGAATCTGTTGAGAGCTTGAAGTTGCCCAGCATTTTTCGGAACCCATTTACAGTATTGATGATGAGACCCAGGGAAGAGGAATACTCGCCTAACATAGCATAAATAGGTTGGAAAAACTCACTGGATTGGTCCTCCATCAGGGTTCGGACACAGTACTGGAAGTTTTCGGCAGAATCGTATCCAAAAAACTCGGCAAATGGCATTATAAATGGATTACACCGAAACCGGGACCAATGTTTAACGACATTACGAAGGGCGCCCGAAACAAGAAAGGCGACCACGATGCCGATAAAAATGGCGGTGAGAATGCCGAACTTCACCATAAAGCCCGTTAAGGACTGGTGCCACTCCACTGTCGCCAGAGTTTTCAGTGTTTCTGGATCCATCTCTCTACCGTTTAGGAACTTTCATGTTTTGGCTTTGCTGAACGGGTCGCCTTTCGTTTTGCTTTATTTTTGCGAGTGCGTTGGTGGCGCATACCACCCTTTTGTACTGTTGCTGCTGGTGCTGCAGTAGCAGGTTCAGCAGCAGGGACCGTCTTATTTTTGTCGGTTGCGTTAGCGGCTTTCTTAGCCTCCTGCTCCTTCTTACAGGTCTCCAATTCCTCCCCTTCTTTACCTTCGCAGGCATCCTTGGTTTCTTTCTTATCTTGCTCTTCTTGGCATTTCTTGAGTTCGTCGCCTTCTTTGCCTGCACAAGGGTCGTTCTCTTCTTGGCATTTCTTGAGTTCGTCACCCTCCTTACCTTCGCAGGGATCCTTGGCCTCGTTCTCTTCCTTGCACTTCTTCAGTTCGTCGCCCTCTTTACCAGCACAAGGGTCGTTCTCTTCCTTGCACTTCTTCAGTTCGTCGCCCTCTTTACCAGCACAAGGGTCGTTCTCTTCCTGGCATTTCTTGAGTTCGTCACCTTCCTTACCTGCGCAGGGGTCGTTTCCATTTTCTTCAGCAGCGTCCGTCTCAGGGATCTCAACATCCTCCCAATTAGAAAAAAAGTTCCCCATTTCCTACAAAGTCACTAGAACGCTTTTAAGCCCCACGTTGCGCGCACCCACTCCATATCCGCCTTGGCCGTAAGACTTGTTGCAGGGCTTGTGCGCCGGGTATAAATAGATAATGCATTCAACTTGCGCCACACTGTAAGGGAGCCATAGGCGGCAACGGCCTCCTTAAGGGCGCCTCGGCGGGCCGAGACATTCATGGAAGCGATGCGTTGGTATCCAAAGCGCACCAAGTTTCCCCGTTTTAAAACACCGATGCCAGCGGCTCCAGAACGAAGCCCCTTGCCTGCTGCACCGATATCGGGAATGCATGCCGCAGGCACACGTACATGCTTACCCTTTTTGGTGTAGCGGACATAGGCGCCGCGTAGAATAGTGCCCTTTGGGCACTTGCGCAGACTGCGATTGACTTTGCGGAAGCCGCGCATACGAATACCCATTTTACGTCGGGTTTGTGCAGCCATCATGCGCGAGGTGATGCGCGCCCGTGTTTGCTTACGAATGCAGCGTCCCTGAATACGTCGCCCCTTTCGTGTATAGGTTTTACGATAGAACTTGCCCGACGGGCAGCGTCGGCGTGTCGCGGATACCATGTATATTAGGGGCGGAGAAATGTCTCGCCGGATTTCCGGTAACCCAATCAAGGAGAATGCTACAATTCGTGGTATTAACAATAGTGATGTTCTTGGCGTTGGCCATACTTTTTGGTATCGGAAAACGCCAAGAGGTCATGGCCAATTGGCCAAAGTACCGCATGAGCCCCCTCTACATGGCCACGGCTTTCCTATATAAACCTGATAAGGACCCGCGATCCCGGCTTCAGTTCACCGAAGACAACTTCAAGTATATCATACAATTCCTGCTTATGGAAACGTTGCGTGCCGTATTGGCCCCCATTTTTGATATTTTCCAGGTGACGGGCGGTGGCATACTTGGCAGTATTCAGGGCTCTACATCCATTCACGGCATTATGGCGAATATGCTGGGGTCTTTTAATAAGGTATTCTCCATCTTTGAAAACCGTTACACCGCTGTTCTTCACAGACTCGGTATGACCTTCCTTTCTATTCAGAATTCCATGAACCGCATATGGGCCGTTGCGGCGAGTTCCATCTATCTCTCCATGTCCAACATTGCCGCCATGCTTTCCGCCCTGGATTTGATTATTAAAATCGTCATTATCATTCTTGTGATTCTCGTGGCCATTGTCTTCTTCCTCTTTTTGTTCATGTGGCCTTTTGTGCCCGTCATCCTATCAGTAATTGGTATACTTGTGACGGCGGGTGCAGGTGCCGCTGTGGGGGGCATGGCCAGTACATTCTGTTTTGCGGGGAATACACCGGTCCTCATGGCGGACGGCAGTACAAAGCCCATGCAAGCCATTCAAATAGGGGATGCGCTAGGGGCCGCATGTGGAGAGGTTACGGGTTGTCTGGAATTCCTACAGGCATGCGACGATGAGCTATATGAGCTGGATGGTATTCATGTAACGGGCTCGCATATTGTATGGCACGAGGGGCGACCCCTCCATGTCGCGGACCATCCCGCAGCAAAACGGGTACACGGAGGTACACCTGGTGCGCTGCACACCCTTTATTGTTTGAATACGACCACACAACGTATACCTGTTGTTGGAAATACTGCTGGGGTACGCATTTTTTCGGATTGGGAGGAAATCACCGAGGACGCGCAACTCGCATGGAATAAAATAGTGTTTGAGGCATTGAATCCCGGTATGAAATGGGAGGCCGCCGCGGCAAATGTGGATAGTGAAGCCGCTTTTCATCCGGCAACACGGGTTCAATGTCCCAAGCAAGACTATGTGGAAATCGCCAAGATTCGTCCCGGCATGTATGTTTTGGACGAACTGGGACTCCCAACACGTGTATTAGGCGTCGTCGCTATAGCGAATGATGAAGTGGAATCCACGAATGGATTTATGTCAGCGGCTGTATGGCGTCGCAGTTCCCCGCGTAGCGCATGGACCCAGGACACCGTTGCCGCGACAGATGGCGGCCATCCGGCACATACGGGACACTGGTATTCTCTTATAACCGAAAGCGGAACGTTCAAGCTTATAAAGGATGTGGCTGTGCGTGATTTTACGGATGTAGGTTTACATGAAATTGCCAAGACATACACATGGGTGTTGGAGGTGCTGGGAAAAACCGCGGTGTAAGATAGAAATGTCCCCTCGTATTACCTTTGTCTTAGTCATGTTTGGCCTGCTTTTGTTGGCAAACATTCTGATGCTGAACGGGTTTGTGAATTACGCGACCCATGTGCCAAATGCCGAGGGCTTTATGAACTGGATGTCCAGCAATGCTGCTAGCACTGGCACTGAATATGAGGCCATTGGCATTTATGATAATTTGAAGAAGATGCCTGCCGGTGGTATGTCCGAATGGCGCTCCAAGTCTCCCAATGAGCCCCTTTTGGGCCCCGAAGTCAAGCTCGGCCCCGATAATCTCTTCATTTTCAAGAACAACCAGTGCAAGCCCGAGTGCTGCGGTGCCAGCTTTAGCTGCGGTGGCGGTTGCGTTTGCACAACCCCCGCTCAACGCGACTTTATCAACTCCCGTGGTGGCAATCGCACTGTAGAGGAGACTATGTAATCGTTACGGGTTCCCGAATTCATTCTATGTATAACAAATGTCCCATTGGCTATACATGGATTCTTTTTCCATTGTAAGGAATGCAGGTTCGTGTCATATCACCTGCCGGTCGTGTATATACAATATGTGTTGGCAGTACACCGGTTTCGTTGATAGAAGTGGGGGAGTCCCTATTAATGTTTTATCCACATGAGTTTGCGGAGCTGAAGAAGAAGGCGGCTGCTAAGGTGGCAGCCGAGGCTGCAGCAACAGCAAAGGCTGCCGAGTGTACACTACCATCAGAAGTCCCTGAAGTTGTTGAGGCTGCTGAAGAATCCGAGTGTACTCCTGAAGTTGCTGAGGATGCCAAGTGTACACATGTGGTTGCTGAGTGTACTCCTGTGGTTGCTGAGGCTGCTGAGTGTACACCAGAATTATCAACAGAAGTATCCGAACTCTCTGAGGTTGCTGAAGTCCCTGAGGCTGCTGAAGAAGCTGAGTGTACTCCTGTGGTTGCTGAGGAAGCCGAGGTTGCCGAGTGTACTCCTGAAGTTGCTGAGGCTGCTGAAGTTGCTGAGGCTGCTGAAGTTGCTGAGGCTGCTGAAGTTGCTGAGGCTGCTGAAGTCCCTGAGGCTGCTGAAGAAGCTGAGTGTACTCCTGCGGTTGCTGAGTGTACTCCTGCGGTTGCTGAGTGTACTCCTGAAGTCGCAGAGGTCGCTGAGTGTACACCACCAACAGAGGTCCCAGAGGTCCCCGAAGCCAAAGAGGAAACGGATGCATCTGTTGAGACCGCCACCAAGAAACCCAAGAAATCGCGTAAATACGTTAGACGCAAATGGATAACTATTCTCTCAGAACCCACCGAGAACTAAATATGCACGACTTTGTATAATACGTTTGTTTGGAAAGCAACTATATTATATATTGAAACTGAGTAATTAAAAGGCGGATTGATAGCGGCTAGACGGAGGATGTGCTGGACGTTCTGGAATTTGGAAAGCAGTATCTAAATCGGTTCCCGCAAAACCGGCATTCTCAACAAATCCCATCTCCTCATTTATTTGAATGGCGCCGGTTTCAACGGTAGAGCGCAGCCTTTGTAGGCGCGGGTCTTCGTTTTGCAGCGTAGGAATGGATGAACCTTCGGCAGCTGGTGAACTGTACACGGGTTCATTGCTAAAACCCTCAACCGCCTTCTTTGCTTCCTTTTCCTGTGGCGAAGGGACAACGGCAGCGGGAACCGCTGTTGGGAGTCCCGAAACGGGGTCGGCAATAACGGGCATTTCGGGTGTATTTGCTACAACGGGTATAACGGGGGGGCTAGGTGTTGGTTGCGTTGATGGTTGACTCATATCCACAAAGGGTTCGGAATGGAGTGTATGCGTTTCCACCTGTGAAAGCCAGCCCGCCTTTTCACACAAACGATAGTGTACATGGGATTCCAGGCGACCCTTCATAGGAACCTTGTAGGCTTGGGGCTTGCGTAGGCGCAGCACAGCAGTACCATTTTCATCTGCGGTCACAACACCCGTATTCTGGTACTCCCCATAGGCTTCCCGCCACGACTTGAGCTCTTTCATGCCTTCCATGCCGGGTTCCGCGCCCCAATACAATACCTTCGCTCCGGGCCGCACTTGAATAATAACCTCGGTATCGGCATTGTCCGGCACATGGTCCGCCAGGGCTGCACATGGAAAGACAGTAGGACCCAAAAAGGGTAAATAAGCGTCGCGACCACGGGCCAATACGACGATTGCCGCCAATCCCACAAGGCCGTATACAATCCACGCCCACTTCCCCAAAACCTGGGCAACCGGATTCTTACCCATCATGCCCATCCAACCCCAGGCCATGCCTCCCACAATCAACAAAAAGATGGCGGACGCATATACTTTTTTGAAACCGCCCATGGTCTATGTTCTACTACTCCGATTTATTTTCGGCTGCCCACCGGCGTAAACAGGGTGCCAAAATGCGCCAATAATAGAGCTCGTATATATCTAGCATAGCTACAGTATATACAAGCATAAGAAGGAGAAGTGTATCATCATCTATTTTCATACTATTGTTGGGAGTGCGGTATTGCTTCTGTTTTCACCGCTTTTCCTTATATGCTCGCCAAACAGTACTTCGGCAATACACGCATGTATCATTGCGTTCCAACCAGACCTCCATACAAGCCTGATGGACATTGTTGGAACACGTGGGACAACTCAGGCACCGTGGTGCACTTCCATGGGCATCACCCTCGGCACAGCACATATCATCGTAGCAAATGGGGCAGCTATCCTCGGCTTGCGGGGGTCTCCTACACATAAAAAAGGTAGCCTGACGGTTGGTTATTGCTACGCCAGGTACTATGACAGGTGCTACACTATGCGCTACACGTTGAGCCAGACGTTCCCGTTCTAGCTGCCCATCTGCAAAAATCGCCGCATTCCCAACAGCCGCCCTAAATATCTCGTGCTGCTCCTCCGTCAAGGACTTATTCGTGAAAAAGTCTTGGTCAAAGATGCGACCGACGCGGACAACGAGAAAGCAAATATGCTTGCAGACCATGTTCTTTTTGCCCGAGTTGAATTTATGGTCGGGACAATTACACCAAAAAGAGGGTCGGGCACTGACATGCTTGTACCATTTGATGGTGTAGGATTCGCGATTACCGTTCCGAATAGACCCGAGGACCGTGAAGGTTCCCTCCAACTCCGCATTACGTCCCCGCATATCCGTGTTGGGCTCATAACTTGCAAGGTATATCCGGTCTGCCTCATTGGCCGAGCGCAATTTATGAAGAGCCTGTTTTTGCGCCTCATTATGCGCGAGCGCAATGAGCTCTTGGAGATTTGTGGGGAGTGGATGCGGTTGACTGACGACATTGGTAGGTTCTGGTAGTGCTGCTGGCTCTGCAGGTGCTTCTGGTGCTGGCGTAACAGCCGTCATATTCAACCAGGACCTAACCTCTGCCTCGTGCAACGCCGCCCGTCTTGCCTCCCGTTCCCGCACAGAACGCTCATTCCGAAAATACTGCGATAGATTGAACTCGGACCCCCGCCAAATATCCGCCAACTGCTCAAACTGGCCAAAACGTTCCTGTGCATCTCTGTACATACCCTCCAGATGCTGGTGTATCTCGTCAAATTCACAGAGTCTCTCCACTATGCGCATGCGTGTCTGGAGTGTATTCGCAACCTCAACAAACTCCGTCGCCTCCGCGAGCGCCTCCTGAAACCATTGCGAATCCCCAGATGACATGGTGGGCAGCGCGATAGGTGTTATTGCATCCCTAAGGTCCGCAGGATTTAAGCAAGGTAAAAAATGAGATGATGTGATAGATGTGGGGAATTCCAGTACTTTCAACACATAGAATGAACGTACCCGAGCATATATGGCTTATTTCCGGATATGCGGGTTCCGGCAAAGATACGGTTGCCGGTATTCTGCGGAATATCCTCGGCGATGCCCTGTCCGCCACGGCCTCCTTTGCCGGCGCGGTCAAGGACGAAGTCGCCGCCGTGTACGACTTTGACCGTGCGGTCCTGGATACGCAGGAGGGCAAGGCACGCCACATCAAGTTGGCCGATGGTCGCCGCACAACCATCCGCGACCTCCTCATCCACCATGCCGAAACGACCAAACAGAAGACAGGGGATGCGGCCATTTGGGCCAAGCGTATTGCGCCCCCCGCAGTGGCCCACTGGATTCTGAGCGATTGGCGATTCCTGGAGGAACTCCACTCCCTGCAGGCACGCTTCCCCGAAAGCCGCATACATACCGTGCGTGTCCTGCGACCCGGTGTCCATCCCAGCGCGTCCCACACGGAACATCAGCTGGACGCCTTCGTCTACGAATATACAATTGAGAATTCCGGTTCACTATTGTATATTGGCACGCAAATATCACGTATATTGGAACATATGGATGTGACTAATATGTCCACAGCTCATATGCAGTTTCTTCGGTCGGAGGCACCCCCGTCCATTTGAAGGCGCTGGCGAAGATGGGTTTTTCCAGCTGTTGCCAGGGGACCGCACGATGTATATCGGCGGCAATGGCCGCATACAAATCAAAATCCGGATAGCGTTCGCTTCCATTGGGTTCACGGAGGACATTCTTACCCGCGTCGTCCGTGAGCCACTCCCACATCAGATTGTATAGGGGTGACACGGTCTCCGCATACGTCTTAGGTCCCTCGCGGCTCATTACCTTGATAGGGGAGGCATTCGCGGGCCGTGTAGGGAATATGGCTTCCAACAGGCTCACCGCTAACCGACACAAGTCAAACGACGGGTTCGGCTCCACCTTTTTGCCGGCTTTCGGGTCAAAGAACGGCTCGCAATTGTACTGCTCGCCGGCGTCGTTGCCAGGGAAGAAGGCGTCCGAAATGAAGAAGCCAGCGGGTTCCGGTAAGTGGAACGATGCACGACCGAAGTCAATAATCTTCATGAGGTAGCCGTGGGTAGGAACACGGTACACGGTTTTCTTGCCGCCCTTGCCCTGAAGGGTGTAATAGAGATATTCGCGGTCGGTGCGCACCCACATAACGTTGTTGGTATGCAAATCGTTGTGTACAAACCCGAAGAGGTGTTGGGCCACAGATAAGCCGGCGATTACCTGGAAAATCCAGGCAGTCCATTTCGCGGGGTCCTCCTCGGTATCCAAGAGCTCGTCCATCGTACCCTCGGCTTTTTCAAGGAGAGAGACCTGCACGGGGAAATCGCGGAATTCGGCAAAATAATCAAGGCCGTCATCCTCGTCGCTATCTTCATAACTACCGTCCGAGGAATTGGTTGACGATGAATCGGATGTAGAGCCCTCAATGCGTTGAATACGGACCATGGGCGTTGCGAGCTGGACTGAATCCACCTCATCTACCTCAATCATGTCAGAATCATCTACAGCTTGTGCAGCAGCGTTTGTTGGTGTCGTCTCGTTGCCAACAACTGCCTCTGTGGCGGTAGCGGTAGCAGCTGCTACGCTATCAACATCCGTAATAGCAAAATCCCCTACATCCAGCTCCTGGTCCTCGGAAAACGAGACGCCCAGAGGTTCTCGTGCGCGGCGGGTTCCCTGATCGCGTGCCGCCTCCTTTTTCAGAGCAAAGAGGCCCATGGCCTGATGGCGGGCCCAGAACGTCTTGCGACGTAACGACGGATACTCCTCCGTAATATTGAAGGCGTAACGGTCCACACGCCCTGTGCACGTGCCGAAGCAGCGCAGCCAATGGGGCGATATGTTGGTTGCGACGAGTTTATCGGCTAGTAGCCCAAATACTGCATCCACGTACGCCTCGTTCATCGGTTCATTCAGCTTCTCCAGGGCGTTCATCCAGAGCTCGGCGGGGGCAGGCAGGCCACCATCTGCCGGCCAAATACACTCACCCTCAATACATTCCAGGGGGTCCAGGATATGTGTGCGCTTAATAAACACGGGATATGAGGCGTTCTTATCTGCCACTGTAAGTTTCGCCGCGAAGCCATCGTTGGAATCCGGTCGTTCAAAGGACGCCACGGCCTCCTCGGATACACCACACCAACATGCACCCAATCGGGAATAGGTGGTCACTTCCGGTGCAATACGCTCCAGGGCAGAGAAAAAGGGCTGCAGATGCCGGAACTCCGTCAGTGCGGTGCGAATTTTCGCGGGCACATCCTCGGAGCTGGGGAGGATTTGGAGATGTGTTGGGAGCTTGGTGACAACGGGTTTACAGTTGCGGTCCTGGTTACGAGCATTGCCATTAGCGCCTTTGGCACCGCCTCTGCCAACACCACCACCTCGCGCTGCATGTCCACGACCTCGTCCTCTTGGGGGCATTTCTAATGGCGTTCCAGGGTTCCGTTCGGATGCCGCAAACGCAGGGGAACCTACGGAGGGGAACCTACGGTTCCCCTTTGACCCCTCCCTTTTCACCTCATGGAAATCTACGACACCTCACTAGCATGCGGTGACCCCTGAACCATGGGATGTTGTCCCCGCGATCAATGGCCTTATTTATTTTGTGCGTTGTTAGAAACCCGATATCATGCAAAGCGGTGCCGGAGCCCCAACACTCTCCTCCATGCTCCCCTCGCTCACCGTGGCGGAATCGGCGCGTCCAACACGTAACCTCAAGCTCCAAAAGTTTGAGATGTCCCGGATTGCCGACGATTCCGTGATTGTTTTCATAGGAAAACGTAATACGGGTAAGTCGTTTTTGATTCGCGACCTGCTGTGGCACAAAAAGTCGTTCCCCGTCGGTGCCGTGTTATCCGGTACAGAAGGTGCGAACTCCTTCTATTCCCAAATCGTACCGAGCATTCTGATTCACGAAGAGTTCAATCCGACCATTATTTCCAACGTTATTAAGCGCCAACAGACCATTACCAAGATGATTATGAAGGAGAAGTCACAGAAAGGCGGGTCCGCGATTGACCGCCGTACCTTCGTCATTATGGACGATTGTATGTACGACAATAAGTGGGTATCCGACAAGAACATCCGCTCCCTGTTCATGAACGGTCGCCACTACGGCATCATGTACATCCTGGCACTCCAGTATGTGATGGGTATACCACCGGTGCTTCGTGGTAACGTGGACTACGTCTTCATCTTGCGTGAGAATATGGTGGCCAACCGTCGCCGTATTTACGAGCAGTTCGCCGGTATTTTTCCGACGTTTGAGTTCTTCTGTCAGATTATGGACCAGTGCACAGAGAACTACGAATGCCTCGTTATCCACAACGGTTCCAAGTCCAATAAGTTGGAGGAGTGCGTTTTCTGGTACAAGGCGGAGACCCATCCTGATTTCAAGATTGGTGCCCGCGATTTATGGGTAAAATCGGCGGAGTTTGAACGTGAAAAGGAACGCCAAGAGGCGCTCGGCGAGGGTGGAACACCCCTGTCCTCCACGGATTTCCAGAAGAAGACCTCTGCACCCATTATTCAGGTGAAGAAATATTAAGGGTTCTCAAAAGTGAATGCATCACTGGACGCGATGTAGAAAACCAGCATTCCCAACACATAAAATGAGTTTACCTTCTATTTGCATTCTTGCCAGTGCAGGCATTCTAGCGTATTGCATAAGTAATACTGTTGCGAAGCACCAGCACAGAGAAGTGCCGACCGAAGAGCTCTTTCCTGACGACCCCATTGTTACAATTGAGATGCATTTTACAAAACCCGTTGAACAAGTATCGTGCTTTATGGAAAAAGGGTATATTGTATACCCGGATTTTAAGAATGATACATACCATGTAGGCATTCTTAAGAATGGACGACCAATAGACTTGTCGCAGGAAAGTCCGCGAAAAGCATTTTACATGGACTGTGCCGCGTGTCAGGTGGGTATCTAGACACCAAAATACGAGGTACCTTCGCCTGTAGAGCCGAAACCGCCTTCACCCCTCTGTGTCTTTCCACCGGGTATGTCATCAACAATATGAATTTTTGTAAAGGACAGCAAGTCCGCGGCAACGATTTGGAAATACCGTTCCCCCGCGCCCGCCACAAAATCCGCGCGAAAATCCACAGCTCCCAACAGAACACCGCGATATCCTGCGTCAATAAGGCCCACCGAGTTCGCCATGCGCATGGGCGTCTTGGATAGCGAAGAGCGGGGCATCAAGAGGAAGGCGCGGAACTGGCGTCGCACAGGGTCGTACACCGCGGCACGTGTTGCCAGGTCCAGACGTTCCGTGGCGCCCGCGTCACCACGTATAGACGTGGAGACGAAGGTATCCAGACCCGCGTCACGCTCCGCCTCGGGTTTCGCGAAGTAGGCCGCCACGGCCTCGGTATACCAAGCTTTAGCTCTATTGCTCGTGGGTGCCAAATAAAGTTCCATTGCTGCCTACATAGAGTCACACGATGTCAACTTTAGGTGGCGCATCAAGAAGGAAGGCTTTTAGGAAGCAGAGGGCGGCGCGCTTATCCTCTGCGGAGGTTGCCGAGAAAAGCAGGTTTGTCCCCACATTCCATTCGGAACTAAACATGTAAAACGGGAATCGCAGGAGCGTCGCCAGGATATCCGTCGCCAAGGCGGGGTCCTCCTCTGCGAGATAGAGCCCCACAATAAGGTCCATATCCGCCTGTAGGTCGCCTTGTAGTCGTGATTCGCGTTTCATGCGTGACCGGATTCTTGACACAAGCCGTCGCAGGTCCTCAAAGCGATTAACGCTTACCAGTTTATGTAGAATCTGTTGAAATTGGGGACATTCCGCGTTAATAAAGAGGAGCCGATAGCATAAATCCGCTTTTTCACGGGGCGGTGTAAACGGGAACCAAATGAATCGCACGTGAGACAGTACATCCCTCACACGCATGCTCAGAATAGTGGATAATTGGCCCCTATTCTGAACAATGTATTTGAACTTAAATCGGTTTTAGGCGTGGGCAATCTTACGGGCCTCCTCCAGCTCGCGCTTGCGACGGATGGCGAGGTCCTCACCTTCAAACATACCGGTGGGAGTATCCTGCTTAGCACCAATGGGCACACCGGCACCACCGGCCTCCTTGGTAGGCTTCTCACCGATGCGAGTGCGCTTCATCTCCTCGTAGAACTCGTCGCGCTGGGACTCGTTCTCCTTGTAGCGCTTCATGAGCTGGTTGAGCTGGTCATCGGCGTACTCCTGGTCGGCGACATCCATGGGGTTGGGGTCCCAAGGGAGCCAGAAACCCACCTGGCCGACGTAGACATTGAAGGAGGGGTCCAGCTTTTGTAGAGTCTTTGCGCGACCCACAGCCTCGTTGTAAGTATCATAGACACCACGGACCTTCAGGCCGCGAATGGTTGTACGGAAGTCGTTCTTGGCGAAGAAGTCCTCCTCCAACTTCTTATTGTTCTTGAAAAGGAATGTCTCATAGGCGTCCTGAATAGTGGTTGTCTTGAACTCGGTGGCATTAGCGCGTACATGGGCCTCCAAATTGGCACCGACGTTTTTACTGATAGTAATGCGCTCATCGCGTACAGTTTCAAAGGCGGTTTCAATCTCTTCCTTGCTGACGCCGTCCTTGCCACGGAGATTGTCCAGGATATCCTGGATTTTGGAAAGGTGCTCCTGGAGTTTATTCATTTCCGACATAACGAAGCCCTCCGTGGCCTTGATTTTGTGTTGGACCTCATAGTCCTTTAGGAATTCGGTGAAGAGGTATATATCCTTGTTGGCCAGGACCTTCTCGGGGCTGAGGAAACTCAGAGCAACATAATGCTGTCCCGGAATTTCCTTATCGGCCTCCAAAAATACCTCCTTCTTTTCTTCTTCGGTGTGTGTGGCGGACATAGGGCTGGTCTACTTACTCCTGGATTGTAGGCGCGATCTTTAAACGCAGTTCGTCCTGGCGCCTGGCGGGCCGTTCGTCGGGCCGTGTGTGCGGATACTTTTTTCGGCACCCGGAATATAAAGAAACATGAACGGTTTTATGGCATCTGAGCTCTTGACTCGCATCATCAAGTATTTCCTGGAAGGTCTCGCCGTTGCTGTGGCGATGATCATCATCCCCCAGAAGGCCCCTAAGGTTGAGGAGATCCTCACCATCGCCGTGATCGCCGCCACCGTCTTCGCCATCTTGGATATGCTCAGCCCTTCCGTGGGCCTCACCGCTAGACAGGGTGCCGGTTTTGGAATTGGCGCTAATTTAGTTGGCTTCCCTGCACGTATGTAAGTACCATAATCATGGTACCAGCCTGTAAATCTTGCTCAAATTCTGAAAACTATGATACCCCTTAGAAAAATTGAATGACAAGCTGTTGTTCAATTTTTCATGACTAAAAATTGATAGCGTCAACAAATAGTTAGACAACTGAGCATAATCGCCATGTCTAGACAGTGCCAGGATTGTAAAAAAGGTGCATCTTTCAATTATGAGGGCGAGACTAAACGCCTTTATTGCAAAGATCACATGAAATCTACAATGGTCAACGTTGCATCACGCAAATGTAAACATCCGACGTGCACAACTCAACCACGTTTTAACTTTCCCAATACAAAAGGTGGAATATTCTGTTCAGAGCATCAAGAGACTGGAATGGTAAATGTTGTTGATTTAACATGCAAAAAATGCAACAAATCACCAGTATTTAATTATGATGGATGTAAAAAGCCTGAATATTGTGATGATCATAAAGAACCTGGTATGGTTAATATTAAATCAAAAAAGTGTGAACACCCACGATGTACAAAACAACCGTGTTTCAACTATACAACTGAAAAGAAAGGCAAATATTGCTTTGATCACAAGAAACCAGGTATGATAAACATTAAAGATAAACTATGTCAATATTCCGGATGTAATAAACTACCTGTTTATAATTTCAAAGGAGAGATAAAACGCTTATATTGCCGTGCTCATAGGAAAGTGGGTATGATTAACATTAAAGACAAATTATGCCATGAGTATAACTGTCCAAAAAGACCCAATTATAATTACGAAGGACTAAAAAATGCATTATATTGTTTTGATCACCGAAAAGCAAATATGATTAATATAAAATCTCCACGTTGCAAAACTCCATTATGTTCAACAATTGTAAATAAGCGATATGAAGGCTATTGTCTTCCATGCTTTGTTCACATGTTCCCCGATAAGCCGAATTCGCGAAACTATAAAACGAAGGAACGTGCTGTTGCCGAGTACGTCCTAAAGGAGTTCCCAGATAAGACATGGGTTGCCGACAAACGTGTAGCCGATGGATGTTCGCGACGTCGTCCAGACCTTTGTTTGGACATGGGTTCTCATCTGATTATGGTGGAAGTAGATGAAAACCAACACATGGATTATGATTGCTCGTGTGAGAATAAGCGGCTCATGGAGCTCTCGCGTGATGTCGGCCATCGTCCAATCGTCTTCGTAAGATTCAATCCTGATGACTACAAGCAATCCGACAAGTCTATAACAAGTTGCTGGGGCATGGATAAAAAAGGCATGTGCGTTATTAAGAAATCTAAAACAACCGAATGGGACCATCGCTTAGCATGTTTGAAAGAGCAGATACACTATTGGGTATCCAACATGCCCGAAAAAACAGTGGAATGTGTGCAACTATTCTTTGATGTCTAGATGCTTTATCTCTTGTAATAATTCAATTGCAGTATCCAATATATCAGTTCCAGTGTATCCCCATCGTTTATCCATAACATACACGTGCACATACTCTTTCACTAGGTCGTTGTATACATCATAACAATCCCTAAAATCTTCACATGCAAATGTGATTTCTGAAATATGCGTTACATTTTTTCCATTTCGTGTTGTGACCCAATACAAGTCTTCTAATTCCAGCCATTGAAGCTCTTCACGTGTCATTTCTCTTTCAAGAATCTTCACGAATGCAAACTGACATTTAGCATTCATACTGTTAACAAACGACGATACATGTTTTCTTGGAAGAATACCACTTACATAACTGCGTTGATAATAACAACCAAACAATCCGCCTGGTTGACTGTTTGTAGTAATGTAATCCAGTTCATTCAGTTGAATTAGTTTATCCACCAAAGGAATAGACTCCGAATTAAGAGGTCCTAAATGGTATGATGTGGCCTTCATCTCTCCGCGCAGAAACGCAATGTTCATACGTTTGATATCCTCAATAGATTCGGCGAATTTGTAAGTCTCAATGGACTCCTCAATTCGTTCTTGCAATTCTTCGTATATCATGGTGGAAAGGTAATGATTGGTTGTTACACATTTACTTTCTATATCCATCAAATTTGCCCACAGTTCCGTTATTATGTGAATAAGAGTAGGAAATGAACAACGATTTTGACGAAGAAATAACGCTGATTTTCCAGGCGCATCCTGGGCCTGTTCCGGACCCTTCACAGCACTTACCTGATGAATGGGTGTATACTGGACACGACGAATCCAGAGCGCCAGCAGCCATCTACGCAACACATACCCTCTCATTTATAGGACCAGGTGCCACGTTTGCTACGGCTCTGCAGCGCATTCAACAATGGGCGAATACAATGCATGGACAGCATAGAATTGGCCCATTTTTTATTGAAACCTCCGGTGGTCCTAACATGAATAATAGCTCGTCGCTTGCATCAACTGCGACAATACCCTATAACAGCAACTACAACAACAACTACAGCACCAACGCGACCAACAACGAAAACATCAATGACCTGGATAGCCTCAACGTGCCACGCAATGCAACGAATGCCCTGATGTATACACCGATAGCCAATGGAACACCGATGGTTAATTTCCACGGCGAACGAAACTATGGCCGTTATTACACCCGCAATACCTACAATGCCATGCCGAACCCAAAACGCAATCCCCAGACACGCCGAAACATCAAACCGGCGAATGTAAAGGTGTACAAGGCGCGCCTTGTAGGAGGGTTACGAAGTGTGCGAAGGCGTACCAAGAAAAGCAAGCGTGTAGTAAGGCGTGGGCAAAGGAAGCACCGAGGCGGCTCCTGGCAGTCCGTGATACCCGCGATGATTGCCGAGGCGCGTACTGTGCAAACCGCAGCTTCCAACATGGATTCCTATAATGCCCCTTTTCTTGTCGCGGGGTCCACGGCAGTCGCGATTCTTCTCCACGAGCTTCTAACCGCTGATGGTGCCATCTTGACGGCAGAGGAGCAGGCAGAGGGCGAGGCGGTCCTCACGGGCTTGCAAAAACCCGACGACCTGGATTTCAAGTTCCGTAGTCAAGGAGGGATTTTCAGCGACCATATTCGGTCCGATGCTGCTGCGCCAGCAGCACCAGTGCTAGCGCCAGCGCCCGGTAAATTGGGACTGCGCCTCAGCATCTCCACATCCTTTACAACCACCAATGATTGCTCCCAGTATGTGGACCTCGCCGGATTCCGATGCTGCCACCCCTTAGAGGAAAGTCCCATTTTCACACCGTACGCTAATACAGGTACTACCCTCTTCTCCAAGGTGGAGTTCCATGCCCCCCGTGAATTCCGACAGCGCCCTATGCATGCCATACATATTCAAGGACTAGATGTGTTGGGATTGCGGGAAATACTGTTTTTGTATGAACGTTACGAAGTCGCCGCGAATGCACCGAAACTCGCCGCCATCCGATACCTGTTGAGGACCGTAGAGGCGCATCCAGAGCTCGCCGAAAAATACACAGGCAAAAGGTTCTAATCCTCCTCACTATCAGGATCCCCAACATCGTCCTCATCCTCGTCGTCCACCCTCTTTTTACCTTTGGTCTCCTTGGAGGTATCTGCGGCGAGTGGATGCAGCTTCTTCCATTCCCGCGTCAGCGCCGATTTCTTCTTGGTTTCCATGGCGACATCGGCTTCGTCCCCTTTGAATACGGTTTCCACCAGGGTTTCCAACATATCATCACGCGTCATTCCTAGCGCAGCGAGTTTGGCACATGTGTTGGGAATCGTGGCATCCTTGGCGAACAACTGCGCACGCAACACGCTGCGTTCGTCTAGCAGGTTGCGACTCAGGCTGCTGCCAGTGCTACCGCTAGCGCCACCACCTCGCATGCGCCCCTGCATATCCTGTAGGAGCCGCTGGTGTTTCCCCTTCTTAGACTGTTTGCCGAGCCACTGGGGGAAGATTTGGAAGGGCGGAGGTCCGTTTGCGGCTTTCGCCGCGGTGACCACGGCCATGGAGGCGGCGGGCAGGAGACCCCAGGCCTGTTGACGATGAATACGTGTGTCCAGAACGTCCCACATCGTCAGCGCCTCTGCGGCTTGCACGGCCGCTTCTAAGCCCGCCTCTTTCCCGCCACGGCACTTATCGGCGGCGCCCAGGTATCCCTCGTGCACCATGAGGGGTACGAAGCCCGTATCCACAAAGGCCGCCTGTTCGCGTTCGGCAAGCGTAGCCACCGTTCCAAAGAGGCGTCCTGTAGCCGAGAAGGGGTCCATGCGCAGGACTTCGTCCTTGGCACCGGTCATATCCGCACATCCATGAACAGAAGAAGAGGAGGAGGCGAACTGTAGGGAATTCAGGATGGACCGAATATCATTCCCGCTCCGCTCGCAAATATCCTCCACTTCCGACACGGAGAGCCGAAGTCCCTCGGCCTCTTTGAGTTTGGCGACGACCGCCTTGGCAATCGTACCTTTCTGGGGCCGCGAAAAGCGGCAGTCAAAGCAAAGTGTGGCGAGTCCCTTGAGTTTCGGCGAGGACCGGTCATTCGCGAGACAGAGAATAGGAAAGGCGCAGCCACCCTCGCGAATCCATTTGGCGATTTCGGCGACACCTCCGCGGTCCCCTGCACTCATACCATCCACCTCATCCAGAATGAGAAGGCGCCGCGGCTGCGCCGCGGTCGTTGTAGGGAGCGCGGCGAGCTTCGCCATTTTCTCAAAGATTTCGCGAATCGCCTTGGCAGACCGCTCATCCGAGGCGTTGTATTCGGTGATGCTGTAGCCGGCTTCCTTGGCGAGCAGGTGGGCTACGGTGGTTTTGCCGATACCAGGAGGACCTGTAAGGAGTGCAGCACGCCCAGCAGTAGCGTTCGGCCATTTGGCCAGCCACGTCTTGAGGTCCTTGACAATAGCCGCGTGGCCAATGACATCCGCGAGGGTTTTAGGTTTGTAGCGGTCTACCCAGAGGTCCTTGGGGGGTGTTGGGAGTTCTGATTCGTGTAGGATGCGTATGCGGCCATTGCTCGCTGTCACCTGTTGGTATTTCCAGCCCTGCGGATTGTAATCCGAGCCGACCAACAGATGTGTCAGGCGCGGTGACCAGACGACGTAGGTTGCACCACGGGTCTGTATCCAGGACCGTGGTTGCGAAAGGAGATTGAAGGAGCCCGTGGTTGCCACCACGCTCCCAGCAGCAATGGGATGTTTCATGTTGAGAGTGTAAGGTGTTTGAGGCATTCTAGAAGGGCATTTCAACTTTTTGATGGACGATGAAAAATTGACATACGAAACCATTGATAAGGTCCAGCATTCCCAACACATTCCTCCTCCCTCTTACCTCCTCTCTTCACAATCAAAATGTCCATCCTTTCCGATCTCAAGTCCGGTAGAAATATTCAAGCTATACAAGCTGTAACCGATGCTCTTCTTGCCGATTGCAGCACCATTCTCTTCAAGTACGCCTCTTTCCCTGGGAGTTGCCATGCTGCTAATGCCGAATATGTACTCACAGATATAGAAGACTCGCGTAATAAGCACGGCGAGATAAATCCCTACAAGGTTTTCACTTGGGCGAGAGACATTTCCAAACTCAATTATAGCATTGCCGGTGGTCGCCGAGACAACGAAGAATCTGATGGCCCTGTAAGCTTCGCCATCTTTGAGAATCTACGAAATCTCATCCAGGCGTCCTCTATCCAACAAGGCGATGAGGCGTTCCACAACGGCGGCCACCGTCCATGTGGGACTCCAGCCACTCAAGAAACCCGAGACGCATAATGTCCCATCGGTCGCATGACAGCAACAAATGTTCTTCAAAATACCCGCCGGTTCCGGCACACGAATATCGGGTTCGCGAAAGGGATACAATTTCGGAAACGTCATTACGACGAGTAGTTCAGTCGTTTTGTAGGGAACTCGGAGTTTCCAACAAAAGTAGCGGTCCACCGTTTGTTTCTCAGGTACTTCCTCCGTGACCTGGATGCCTTGCGGCAGTAGGCGTTTTTCATTTTGCAGGCGTTTGTAAACTGTTGTGGATTCCATTCGCCTCTCTACATTCCCTACATGCATGGTTGTATTAGGCTGGTGCGGGCACGGAGGACCAGGGCGCGGCATCATCGGCCTCGGGCCAACCGCGGGCGGTCATATCGCCAGGGTAGGCCTTGGCCCTGAGCTGGGCCTCCTGGTTCGCGAAGAGGGGTACACCATCACGCCCCCCGTAATACATCGCACGGCCCGTAGAGGTCTCCGTATTCTCTGTAGGGAGCATGGTAGGTGGGGCGCCCCCCGTCCAGCGGAAAGGTGCAGCGGTCTCCGCAATAGCGAGTATGGCTTTTTGGGTACGGCCACCAGCAGTAGCAAAAAACTCAACAGTCGGCGGCACGTAGACGCCACCGAGACCCGAGTAATAGCCTGCGGGAACATCGGTGAGTTCAATAGCAAAGGAGCCATCGCGGGACTGTACCTTTCCCTTATTGGGCGTTCCCTCCATCGCGATATAGCGATTGGGGTAGGGTTGACCGGAACCCGAAAAACTAATGCCGCGGGTGGTAGGGGCAGCCGCAATCCATTCAATGGTTTGTGGCTGAGCACCGAGCACGGTCACCATACCTGTAATAGATACCTTACCGGTTGCAGGGTCGCGCCGAGCGGTTGCGGATACACCTTGGCCTTCTGTACGATGTTCCATCTTCTACTCTTAGAGCGGGTTATACACGTGGAGCAGAATAAGGATGGGCCTTTGCGGTGGCCGCAGCACCGCCCTTCACGGACCAGATACCCTCGGGATCCGCTAAGGCGCATCTGGAAGGCTCCGTGGGTGCTGCGCGAGGAAACGTCGCAAAGATGGCCGGAATGCTCACATCCGAGAGCATCTGCGCATCGTTTGCGGCAGATTCCACGGAGGGCACGTAGATACGACCAGTGCCCACGCCAGCAGGGTTGGCCGGAACCACCTTACAGCCCTTCCAGGTGCAGACACGCTTGTACATTTCGGGAACCATGGTATCCACACACGAAGTGGCGGTGACTTTGCGATTGTTCATTTGCCGGGCGGCCTCCATGAGCTCATCCGCACCATGTATCATGCGTTCGCGGTACTCATTGCCGCCCCAGGCTGTGGCGGCCTTCACGGGGTACTGGTGGCAGCGGGCACGGTAATCCGTAAAAAGACGTCCATCCATCATGCGAGCAGGGGAGCCCGTGCTCGCATGATTGGGGTTCACTGTGGTAAAACAGGAATCAGATTGTCCAATGGGACATGAGCCGAGTGTACTCATTCTTCTATTAGTCGGTCAGGATTATTCCAAAAAGGATTCAATTGGAACGGCACGAATGGCCTCTACCAATTCGCGTTTCTTCATATCGTTGGCACCGGAGATACCTTTTTGCTGCGCAAGCCGACGCAGTTCCTTCAGCGTCATACCCTCAAGGGAGGATTGTATGGAGGGCACAACAACGCCACTGCCAATGCCACCAGGTTGCAGCTCGTCTTCTGGTGCCGACTTTGTGGATGTAATGATAAAGGAGCTCATATCAAAGATGGGTTCTGCGGCAGCAGCGACACTCTCAACAGATGCCGTAGTCACTACGTCTGCGGAGGACATATCCATGGGACCCTCCTCTTCGGTTGCGTTTGCGGTTACTGGTGCTGGTGCTACAACAGGAATATCCTCGTCTGCCGAAAGGGGCAAGTCATTCAGGGGAACTTCCTCCACGATAGCAAAGGGACCGGATGCGAGGTGAGGTGAGCGAGGAGGCGAGTGGGGTGGGGAGTAAGGTGGTGTCATAGGCACCGGTTGAATCTCCGCCTGCAGGGTTTGGTGCAGCAAGTCCTCGTCCTCCCCAAGGACAGAAGAGGGTGCAGGAGGATATTGTGTAGGCATGACCGAACCACCTACAGACGCCTCCTCCCCTCGCGCGGTGCACAGTGTCTTCAACTCATACACAATGTTCTCCAACACATTCACCTTGCGCTGCACATATTGAATCTGGGTCCATACCCAATATACTGCGCCCACCAACAAAATAGTCATACATAGCGCGATGTAAAACGAATCGGGAAGATTCATGATGCTCTTAATCTCTGGTGGTAAACGGGGAAGATTAAACGGGCGAGAGACCGCGCTCCCGCAGGATTTCCATGACACTGCTTTTATCCGACACACCCTCCACCATTTTGTAGGAGTAGCGCAGGAAGCCCTCGGGTGTTTCGGTGGCGTCCATGGCCCAGGCTAGCGCTTGCGACCCAAACTCGGCCGGCAACTCCTTGTAATGCGTGGAAATGAGGGACGTAATGTTGGAAATGGCGAACAGCTGCGAAAGGAAGACGCGGCTCGCCGCGAGGCCATCGCGGGCATTCGTGGAGTGGAAGATTTCATCCATCATCACGAACATCGGTTTCCCGCTGCGCCCGTGTTCCAGCACGGCCTTCGCGAACTCAATTTCCGCCTCAAAGAGCGACATCTCACCCAGTGTATCCGCCGGATGCAGGGCCGTCTCAATCCATGCAAAGGGCGTCAGGGACATGCGACGTGCAAAGGCGAAACCCCAGCTCTGTGCACATAAGATGGATAGTCCCACGGCGCGACAGAGCGTGGATTTCCCACCGCGATTGGGTCCCGTAAGAAGCGCGTGCGTTCGGGGACGCCATACGACGGTGTTGGGAATGCGGGCCACACCGTCGGGTAAACCAGGATGATACACGTCCTCCATTTGCAGGGTAACAGCCTTCGTGTAGGTGGGAAAGGTAATATCGGGTATAGCCACAATTCCCAACATCGCATCCAGTTCCCCTAACCACGCCTTCATCGGCACGAGGGCTTGTCGGTGTTTCCAGACATATCCGTAAGTGCGATAGCCGCAATCGCGGGGTATGGGCGCCACGTCGGCCAGGATTTTTTCGCCCCGTAGGAGGAAAGGTCGCAGCGCCCGTTGCAGGCGTTCGGGGAGCCCATTCAGCTCACCCAAAATCCCCTCAAATGTCCCCAACAGGTCGGCGATTGCCACGCCCTTATCGCGGATTCCTATGGCAATTGTGCGCAAATGGAGGGACGCCGTTACCTGCGACCATAGCCCGCTTACGTAGGTTGCACCGGATAGTACGAGAAACCCCGTTTCCAACATATGCCCCACAACGTCCCCAGCGTGTTTAGCTCGCAGCACGGGGGGTATGGTTACCTGTTTCAGCATTATGTTGCGCAGTTGGGCCATGTAGTCCGCGGCGGATACCTCAACACCGTGGAAAAACCGAATGATGAGAAACGGCACGATAATGGCGAGTAGGGGTATCATGACGGTAATTGTAGGGAGTACGAGTGTTTTCCAGAAGACGATGGAGGCGATGAGGCGGGGTTGGTCATTCAGGAAGCCCCCCATGGAGGAGGGGGACCAGTAGATTTGTTCAATAGTCTCAACAATTCGGGGGTCCACGTCGGTTTCAAATTCGTCTACGACCTTCGTGATATCGGTTGCCGGTAGTTTTTCACGAACAGCGGCACAGCAGGACGCCGCCTCGGTATGGCGAAGGGCGAACAGGGCGAGCTGACGCTGTTTTAGGGACTTTACATCGTCTGTAGGAGATTGTAGGACCTGTTGAAAGTGTGTGGCACCCCAGGCGGTCTGTGTAGGAATCTTGACATCCGCGAGTTCCAAATCGGAAAGCACGTGTTTTCCGAGCATTTATAGCGGTGGGCGGAAAGAATTCGCAAAAATTGACGAGAGGGAATGCGGAACAAAGGGGGAGTCACCCGCACGCAAAGCATTTAAATTCCTTTCCTTTCTTCAATACATAGCAACACAATGGCATCACGTTCTAATGCAATCCTTCCCGAGCCTCTCAAGCAAGTTCTTGACCTTCGTAAGACACAGACCGCAAAGTGCCGCAGTGATGTGGAGGCCGCGCTGGTAAAATACGGTCTTGTTCGTACAGCGGCGGCAGCACCAGCAGCAACACAAGCAGCACCTATGCGACAAGGGCTAGCACAACACGCTACGCACGCTTCACAATCAACAAGACCTGCTTCAACAGCGGGTGAAAATAGCCGATTCATGAATTTGGGCCAGTGTGCAGCACCCGAAGGGTGGCGTTCCAAGAATATGTCGCATTCTACACGTGGCAATGGCAATGGTGGTAATGGCGGCAATAATACAAATGATGATTGGGTGAGTGTATCATCTGGTAACAAGAAACGCTATGGAAAGCACTCTATGCCCGCCTCCGCATCCGCCTTTGCATCATCTGCCCCGGCATCTAATACGGCATCTAACACAGCAACCACCACAGCACCAAGTGCAGGTGCATGGCGCTCATCCCGATTCCAGCCCCTGGAGGAAACCATCACCACCGAATCCCAGGAAGACCGTATTATGGGAAAGGTGCGCGCAAAAGTCAATAAGCTTGGACACTCAACATACGACGCAACGAAGGCATTTATGCAGCAGATTCTAGACTCCGGTGAAACCGATTTCTTGGAGGAGTTTATGCGTTTCGTCTTCACCAAGGCGGCAACCGAGACGCCCTTCTGTGGATTATACGCCCGGTTCTTACACGAGCTGGCGGATGAGTTCTCGCATCTCAGGGAGGTCATGGTCCGCAAGTTCCGCGAATACACCCGAGTCTTTGACGAGGCGAGCAGGGCACCCGATGTGGGTACTTCGGACTACAAGGCGTTCGTGGAGGCACAGGAGCAGAAGAAGTTCCGACGCGGCTACAGTCAGTTTGTCGCGGAGCTCGCGAAGCTGGGCGAGGTGTCCATGGAGGACTTCCGGCTCCTGGTTCGCCAGGTGGTGGAAACTATCCAGGTGTGCCACACGGTGGAGGACAATCGCCTGATGTGCGAGGAGGTGATTGATTGTTTCCGGACCATGGTGCAGGCGGATAATTTGGCGTGGATGAAGGAGTACGTGGAAACCCTGCGTTCCATTGCGAAGGCCCCTCGCGAAACATCACCCGGACTGTCCAACAAGGGCCGGTTCGCCATCATGGATATTCTGGATTTAGTGGAGAAGCGCCGTTAACCCGCACCTGCCTGTCCCTGACCCCCGTAAATAAAACCTTTCTTTTTTGTAGAAACATGGCCAAGAACTACCGTAAGAGCACTCGTAAGACTAGCCGCAAGAGCCGCAGAAACTCCCGCAAGAGCCGTCGTGGTGGCGGTGTCTTTGGCCGCGTTGGCAATGCTGCCGGCAACGTCGTCAAGACCGCCCACAACGTTGGTAACACTGGTTTGAACGCCATCATCGGCTTCCCTACCCGTACCTACACTCGTGTTGGTAATGTGGCCAAGAACGCCTGGTCCACCGCTACTGGCACTGTCCGCAAGGCCATCAGCTCCACCGGTCACGGTTTGGACAGCGCCTTCGGTCGCATCCTCACTCGCAAGGGCAGCCGCAAGAACCGCAGCATGAAGGGTGGTAAGAAGAGCCGCAAGGGCAGCCGCAAGAGCCGCCGCAGCAGCCGCAAGAGCCGCAAGGGTTCCCGCAAGAACAACATGATGGGCGGTAAGCGCAGACGCAGCTCCCGCAAGAGCCGTAAGAGCCGTAAGAGCCGCAAGGGTCGCAAGCACCGCAAGTCCAGCCGCAAGGGTTCCCGCAAGAACAACATGATGGGTGGCAAGCGCAGACGCAGCTCCCGCAAGAGCCGCAAGAGCAAGAAGGCTCACCGCAAGCACTAAGGAGGGAACCCATGGTTCCCCTCTGACCCCTCCTTTAGTTTTTGGTTAGGGCACGCACGACGGCTGCGCCGTCGCGGTGCCCATTCCCAAATAGTAAGGAAAGATTCATATCAAAATCATAAAATCTCTAATGTGCATATCATTCTGATGTGTGCATTAGATTACTTGGCGAAGAAAGAGGACCTAGGGGTGTGTTGGTAGTTCCGGTGTTCTCAACATATCCTCCAAAAGTCTTTGAATACCTCGGCGAAGAAAGAGGACCTAGGGGTGTGTTGGTAGTTCTGGTGTGGTTTGGTATTCCAATGATATTCCACGGTTCGGCCCATGGCCCTGCGGGCCACGGGCCTCACGGGATTCCCAGGAACGCCCTTGGTTTTTCCCAGGTCTCAACAGTCGCCCCCAATGCCCTCCATTCCCCGACCAGACACCACGTGGTATTTATGCTCGCCCTTGGCGCTTCCTATGAATTGGACCCGCCCCCGAAGGGGGACGGGTCCTCTTTAAAGGGAGGGGTCGCCGCAGTCGGCAAAGCCGACATGCGGCTCAGGCCCGAAGTCGGCTTTGCCGACTTCCGGGCTTCAGAGGGGAACCGTAGGTTCCCCCGCGGTAGGTGTTCTAAAATGAGATGCCCTTTGTGAGAAGATAGAGGATGTCCATCCGATTTGCAGAAGACGTGTCCTTTCCGGATATTGGCATCGCCGAGGATATTGGCAATACCATTGATATTGTGAGTGTTGATGCCCTTGATATGGGTCTCATGGCAAACCAGAAAAAGCTCGGTTCACCAGGACGTTCTGCATCTCCCTCCGCGATTCAAGCCGACGAAATTGAATTTGTGAATCTGGACGATGTAGGCAAGACCAATATTTCCCTGGATGTCAAGCCCAATGCCTCCACACTCCAAACAGAGGATACAATTCGTCTTGTGCGCGATTCCTCTGCCGTTCCTCCTCCCCGTCCCATTGCCCCAACACCTCAACCCGCCATTTCGTTTGCGTCTGGCTCTGGTTCGGCATCTTCCTCCTCATCCTCCTCCGGATTTGGTAGCTCCGTGAAGAACTGGTTTAATGTGGGTGGGAGTTCCGCTAGTGCAGCTGAAGCCAATGCTGCAGCCGCTGCATCCGCCGCAGAAACGAGCACCGGTGGCGGTTTTGCCAGTGGTATTCGCGGCTGGTTCTCGGGTAGCGGTAGCGGTGGCGCTAGTTCAGCCGTTGCCGAACAGCCCAGAGCTGCCGTGGAGTACCTGACACCTGAGCAGGAATTTACACGCAAAACGGAGGCGCTTACCATGTTGGAACGCATGGACCGCAAGGGTGTTACTGGCAATAAGATGACCATGGCTAATACCCTGGACGAAATTACTGCCGAAGTGGAACGCCGTAAGGATTCCAAGGCGCTTGAGGCCAGTTTGCGTTTCCAACGTTCTATGCTGACAACGGTCACAAACGGCATGGAGTACCTGAATTCCCGTTTTGACCCCCTCGGTGTACGCCTGGATGGCTGGTCCGAGCAGGTGAACGAGAACATAGAGGACTACGACGAGATTTTTGAGGAGCTCTACGATAAGTACAAGGATAAGTCCAAGGTCGCCCCCGAAGTCCGTCTAATTATGTCGCTTGGCCTGTCCGCCGCAATGTGCCACGTTACCAACACGATGTTCAAGAGCAAAATGCCCGGCATGGATGATATTCTCCGCAACAATCCCGAGCTGGCGCGCCAATTTGCACAGGCTGCCGCATCCCAGGCGGTGGGTCCAGGTTTCGCCAATTTCGTGGGCATGGGCATGTCGGATAGAGCCAGTCGTCGTCCCTCTGTACAGCCGCCCATGGGATCCGCGGCGCCTATGTACAATCCCAACATGAACTTCGCTGCTGCTGTACCACCGCCCCCATCACCACCTGCCGGTATTGCAACGGCTCGCCGTGAAATGCGTGGACCCAGCGGTGTGGATGATATCCTGCGCTCCTTGAACCAGGCGGGTGATAGTGTGCCAGACCGCGCCGTACCTCCACCAGCATCCCCAACAATGTATGATGCCGATGATATTCACAGCGTTCGCAGTGGATTTACCACGGCTACCGACCGTGCTGCCGGCCGTTCCCGTCGTCGCGCGGCACAACCCGTAGGTGCAACACTCACCCTGAATGTCTAAACACCTCCCGTAGGTTTCTTCAGGTTCGTTTCTTATATTCTGCATTCATGATACAGTATATAAGAAAAATATACATATTTGGCACCGTCTAGTGAGCAGCGGCAGCGGAAGCCGGTGCATTGGCTTTAAAAATGGATTCAATGACATCCATATTTTGTTCATATTGATGTTCTTTTTGTTGAGGGTCCAAGCCGGTTGTGCGCCAACTTGGCACAATACAGAAAGGGCTTTGCTCATTGGCTAAAATCCATAAAATCAGGAACAAGGCAAGTGTCATCCAAAAGGCCACCGCTAAATTACGTGTTGCAATGAAAATGACGGTGAAAAAAAGGAGTGGGCGCAGCCATCGTTGTTGTAGAAATTCTTCCTGTTTTGGTGTCAGTTCCATAGATATAAACCTGCCACCTAAATTCAGGAGGAGCATGAGCATCCCAATAAAATAGGGATTGCCATTCAGCGTAGAAATAAGTTCGGAGGCTATATCTAGAGTTCCACCGTCCATTTGTTGTTGCTGATTCGCAATAAGCCGTTTTACTTGTTCTACTTGTTGTTGTCGTTTCGCCTCTTCTTCCTGTTGCTGCTGCTCTTGCTGCTCTTGCTGCTCTTGCTCTTGTATACGGATGCTTACGTCACCTCCACCTGCCTCGGATATGGGCCGAAGCCATTGTTTTTCCCGTTTACCGAGTGGCATTCCTATTCTGCCTACCGCTTTTAGTGGATCTTTAGGGACGACAACAAATGTATATCCGACATCCACAAAAACAATATAATGAATGCCAGCGCTCCCAACACAATATCCTGTCCCGCTAGCCATAGGACAACGAGTCCCGCAAAGAGTCGGGTAGCCGGTTCCTGTGCCATATGGTTCATCATTTTATTATATCGTTTCTCAAAGGGAACCGATATAACAAATAATACAACAATCAGCACAATGGCCAGTATTGTCTTATGTTCGGTCTGCATCCTTTCCTTGATACGGGCGGCTGTTTATCGTGAGGAGGAGGAAGAGGGAAGCGAATTATCACCCTGCACAGGATAAGTCGTCACATCTTTATCGCGAATACCCTTCGGTTTCTCCTTTAGCACGGACTCTACAAACCACCGCTTGTTGTTTTGTACCCAATCCACGGTTCCCGCCACCTGGAAGCCCTCATTACGTTCCTTGGTCACCCAACACATAAATAGGAAGAATAGTACTGCAAAGGGCGCCACTGTATAACCGGCATCAAAGGCGGCCACGGCAAATAAAAACGTGAAAAAGAAGCCCACCGGATGCAACAGGGTCCGTGACACCTGGGGAGGTAGCGCTTCAATGTTGGAAGCCGCAATCAACAGTAGAAAACTTAGAATCCACTCTACAGGAATGGGAGGATGCCAAATGGGCTTCAGAGGCATCATACCTCCGCCGGGAGATTGCGGGTAGTTCATAGTCTTTGTAGTGGGTTTTGATAGTTGTCCATCAGCGTGCGAATATCCAGGTCCTTACGAATGGGAACGTCCTCGCCAAAGAAACGATTACGGAAATCCACCACAAACTTTACACCCTTCGCGTAATCATTGCGTATATAACGAAGGAGTGTTTGGTGGGCCTCAATGGCCTCTTGGTCAGTCGGCACCGGTTCATTATTGTTGGAAATCATCTGTATGACCTCGTCACTCAACACAGTACTATTCATATTCATGAAGCCCTCTTTTGAACGCGGGGAGCGCATGTATTCCTTCCAAAACAGGAGGGTCAGCAACAGCAACGACGTAGCAATGCCGATTGAAAAGAGGGTTTTCAGGTCCATGATGCGTGCGCGCTGCCTTCTGATGAGGCGGGGGCAATTCTTTGTACGTTGGAATCGCAGCTAAGTATAGGGAGGTCCACCGCAGGATCATGTACTGTTCAATACAAGAAGCTTTTGAAACGAGTTCCCCGGTTCCACCGGCGACCACGAAAAAGGGGCGGAGTTCCACCAAGCAACGGCGGCCTGAAAGGCCCGCCCGTACGGGGGAAATAGAACGCTTTACTCCGGATCCCGACCGACCCGCCAATACGCCGATGACCCCTTCCGATTATGTGGGGGGAGGTATTCAACAGGCGTCGTATTCCAATATTCTAACCGCCATTGACGAAGACCAATCATATTTCCCCCATCCCTCCGAGGACGCCCAGGGGTCCGAGAACGCCTACATGCTGGAGCCGGATTGGACGAAGCAGTTCAGCGGCCCCGCACTGCCTCCCTGGATTAAGGAGCGTGTGGCTGCCAAGGAGGCGGAAATTCCGCTGAAACCTACACCCACCTGGATGGATGGTCAGGCCACCCTTTGGCAGAAAATCCCAGGCGCCTACACGGCACCAGCCCCTGCGGCTGCGCTACCAACATATCCCGACTTAGACGAGCGATTCCACCAGTTTGAATCCAAGATAGACTCCAAACTGGACGCGATGTTTGCGAAACTGGGTGAGCTGGATAAGGGCCGCAGTGAATCCAGTCATATTGAAATCATCCTTTTCATTATCGGCGGACTATTCGTGCTACTTATGTTGGACCTCCTGGTGAAACAGGGAACCCGTGCCTCCATTATGCTCGCCGCAGCGGGGGGTGGCGGTCTGGACTTATACAAACGATATATGTCGCGATGAAAGCGTGCCTGTTAAGATGGCGTCTTTTTGCGGCGCTATGTCGGCTGCAACATTTGCAGAAAACGGCCTATACTCGGTGGTTTTCTTCAGAATAGACTTTCGCTTATGTTCGGATTCGGCAGCAGTAATGTTCTCCGGAATAAGCGCAGAGCGAGAGGGTACGACGGCACCCATGCTCCCCAATATACCAAGGGAGGGCTTTACGGCTGCGACAGAAGCGGCAGTTGCTGGGCGACGCGGTGCCAAGACTGTTGCGGGACGTGATGTGGGTACCGAGGAAAGCACCTGTTCACGCGCGGCTCCCAACACTTGCGCCCATGGGCTCTCCCGCTCTTTATAAGCATCGTCGTGCTTTCGCCAATTAATGAACATGAGGTTGGGGTGTGTATAGTCCACCTGATATCCCACGTTTCGCAGGTTCCACACTAAATATACAATACAATCCTTCACATCAAAGCGCGGTGTACCCGGTATGAACTCGGGCACTACGTACCAAAGGCACTTTTCGTTACCCGGTATGCGAGCAATCGCCTTGATTTTCGTGTAAATTTGCTGGAGAACCGAATTATAAATACGAATACGCGTAGCGTCACGGCGCGCCTCAGTCGTGTAGAGAGACGACGGATTCAAAATAGGCGGCATTAAACTCCCAGGAGGAGCGGACATTCTTACTTTTCGCGCAGGGTTTTTTACAGATGGCCTAACGCATTTTAAACACGAGCGCCATAAGGGTATGTAAAGAATGCGGGGATTTTCACCGAAACGCCTCGTCTTTTCCGGTGGTGGAACCCGTTGTCTCGTTTTTCTTCCTGCGCTACAGCGCTTGGAAACGGAGGGGCGACTCGCCCACGTAAAGGAGTGGTGGGGTACCTCGGCGGGGTCCTTGCTCGCGGCACTCCTCGGCCTCACGGGCTCCGTATCACGAGTTACCGACATCATGCACGAAGTATCTTTCGCGAAATTCCGCGATATCAGTCTCATGAATATGGTGTCCTTTACAACGGCCTGGGGTCTGGACGACGGTTACAGTATGGTAGCCGAAATTGAACGCATTCTGGAACTCGCAGAGAGGGGTGCAAGTACCAAAACCCTCGCGGATGTTTCGGGTGTACACATCGTTGTTGCGGACCTCAATCTATACGAAACTGTCGTCTGCTCCCAGGCGAACTTTCCCACCCTCCGTATTGCCGATGCAATACGCGCCTCCATGAGTTTACCCGTGTTGTACCGGCCCTTTAAATGCCCTGTAAACGGCCATATTTGGGTGGATGGTGGCTTGAGGGCGGCGTTTCCGTGGGATTGCCTGCCCTCCCACGAAGCCCGCGCGGAATCCCTCGGCTTCGCCTTTGAACGTTCATGGAGCAGTGGCCCGCGCACCTTTATGGAGTACGTGTTCTCCATGTTACACTTTGAGGACCCTAAGCAAATCGTAAAATACAAAAAGGAGTGGAAACAACATATCATATGGTTTCCACCGCCGCCGTTTCCGGCATGGTATGTGGGCCTACAGGCGGATGATTGTGCCCTGTTGGATACAATGGCAACGACCACTATGGACCAGTGGCTCTCTAAGCTTTCACAGTACTCTCAAGAAATGACTCCAGACCAGCCGTTGTGCGAGGACCGTTGTACTCCTTCACCAGCTTGCCCTCCGCGGAATACAGGTGGAATGTTGGATAGCCCTCCACCTTTCCGCGCACCTTTTCAGGCTCCTTTTCGGGATTCACAACTTCGCATTTCACAGTCACGCCGCCGATGGTCTTTGTAGCACCGAGGGCCGCAAATTCGGGCTTCGCCTTGGTGCAGTGGGGACACCAATCCGTACCGTACATCACAAAGGTGTACTTAGGGGCATCGGTGCTATCGCCAGCGCCCTGGAAGCCCTCGGCGTTCTTGCACATACATGACCACCAATAAATGAGGCCCGCACCTACAAGAAAAAGTCCGACAAAAATTGCCTTCTGGGATGTGGAGGTAGCCATTTATCTAAACTAGACGCCGAAAAAAGATACATAGGAAAACCACACAATGGCATCCAGTACACTCCTACGTCGCGGCAATCAATTGCACATTCTACCGGCACTTTCTACACAGACGGACCCGTGTTGGAATGCCGAGGATAGCGCCCGTTTTGCGACATTTCGTGCACGGTGGCCCACCGAAAAACCCGAACTCCTCATGTGCCAGGCATGGCAACAAAAGGTACCGGGACTTACCTACACTTCCAACACGGAATCTGCCCTCTCTGATTTATCGCGCGTATCCCGGCGCTAAAGCTATCCGTGATATCTAAGAGAATGGGGTTAACGGGGTCGTCAAAGCTAGACCGGCTTTACCGATTTCATCGGCACGATACCGACGGGGATACAACCGGATGTGCCTGGAATTTGGCGGCGGGGTCCCTTGAAAAGCACCAACGTCTTTACAGAGTCCACTATGCTTGCGTAGCGGTAGAAATAAAGGATGAGATTACGATTGATGTTGAGCGTCCCGCGCCGCTTCGGGCGTTTTTTGACTTGCTGCAGGGATTCCTGGAACGCACCGACCTTCAGCCGAAGTTCCAGGAGGCGTGTATGGATTTACTCATTGAGGATCCGTGGTTATCGGTCTGGACCTTTACAAATATCCGCCCAGCATCCGAAACGTACGCCTACGCCGATGTTTAAGGGTGGTCCGTGCCTTCCCTTTGGTAGCACGGCACGTCTTGGACCGCTTGGATTTCCCACAGCCGCTGCTGAATGTGGCGAGCTCCGAACAGAGTCCCCCAAACGAATTGTGGGGTATGGTCTCCTTCAAATGGGCACATACCGCACGCTCCATGGCGTAGAGCCAGGCTACCATGGCCCGCTTGCCCTTCCTGACGGGCGCCGGACCGTGGGTCTTGAGACCCGAGCGCCAGGCCGCACGCCATTCCGCGAAGGGCAGCACGGCCTCTAGCGTGGACCACCACGCCTCCAGGTAGGACCAGCGTTCCGCGGCGGCCATGAGATTCCAGCGATTGCGTAGGGCGGCTGTTGGGAGTGCGGCTACAGGTGGTGCACCGGGAATCGGC
>JACCDY010074614.1_pt1 | contig 41933 bp, 28 predicted proteins | sample 7446391 | NCBI WGS metagenome assembly JACCDY01 (sample SAMN15323451, study PRJNA562643) | freshwater metagenome | isolation source: river surface water | place: USA:Blue River Watershed | collected 2017-08-18
ATGGGGAAAAGTTTTTTTGGGTGGGGTTGCGGCAGGGCGCGGGCGGGAGTGAAACGGCCGCGGTCAGTAGAGCACGAACCAGGTGTTGCGCATGACCTGCATCGACGTGGTGTCGGTGGGGCTGGCGCCCGCGTAGGTGATGCGCTTCACGCTGCCGTCGCCGAAGAGGGCGTTGATATAACGGCCTCCGTGTCGGGCGGCGTAAGTGGTGCGGCCGTCGGTGAGCGGAACGACATAGGTGTTGAAGTCGTTGGCGTTGTCGCCGGTGAGGCGGATGTTGGCTCCGGAGACGCTGTCCATCATAAGCAGATACTGCGAGGGGCGCGCGGCGCGGGAGAGCGGAATGGCGGCGGGCTTGGTGGTGGATTCGCTGGGACGCGTGCCCAAGTTGCCGATCGAGCCGTAGACCATCGCGTAGCGGGGATTTTCGCCGCTGGCGTTCAGCATCAGCGTGGGGGTCTCGGGATCAGACGGGCAGTAGCGCATGCGGAAGCCCTCCCACTTGCTCGTGTTGAAGTAGGGCTGGTAGCTGCGGCCCATGGGGGCGTCGTTGGGGGCGACGCTCGCCCAGTTGAGCGTGTAGTAGTTGCCCTTGTTGTCGTTGGCGTAGAGCAGGATGATCCGTCCCCATTCGCGAAGCTGCGCCACGCAGTGCGCGTTTCTGGCGCTGGCGCGGACTTTGGAAACCGTGGGGATGAGGATCGCGGCGAGGATGCCGATGATGGCGATCACCGTAAGAAGCTCGATCAGTGTGAAGGCGGCGCGCGAGGTGCGGCGCGAGGGGGAGGCTTGCGACATGGCAGGGGAAGAGCGGGTGGACGAAAGTCCGGGTGGAGAAGTTTCGCGGCGGGAAAGGGGGGAACGCGCGAACGGGAAAGCGGGTGAAAGCGACGGCAGCGTGATTACAATTGACGGGAGCATCCAACGGCTAGAGTTCAGACAGTCCGAGAATATGGCGACCATTCGATCTTTGGCGGCGCAGCTGGGCCTCTCGCGGGCCACCGTTTCGGAAGCGCTTCGCGGCGTGCCCCGGGTGAACCCGGAGACGGCGGCGCGGGTGCGCGCGGCGGCGGACGCGGCCGGCTATCGAAGCAATCCGCTTGCGGCGGCGCTGATGTCGCAGATGCGACGCTCCCAAGGCGGGACTTTCCGCGGCGTGCTGGCCCTGATCGACGTGCAGCGGGACGGGCGCCCGAAATACGCGACCCAGTTTCCCGAAAAGCTGCGCATCGCGGCGAGCCAACGCGCGAGAGAGCTGGGTTTCGAGGCGGAGCGCCTCGTGGTCGCGGCCGGAGGCGTCACGGTGAAGCGTCTGGATGGCATTCTCAAGGCGCGCGGAATCCACGGTGTCATCCTATTGCCTTGCTGGGACGAGCCCGATTACCGCGAGTTGGACTGGCCCAACTACGCCGGGGTCTACGCCGACTACGCGATCAATCATCCACCGCTCAACACGGTGTGCCCTGACCATCATCGCAACATGGTCGAGGCGATGGAGCGGGTCCGCGCGGCGGGTTTTTCCCGGCCCGGGCTCGTGCTCTCCAAGCATATCGACCAACGCTTGCATCACCGGTGGGAGGGCGCGTTCCTGGTCGAGCAGCAGCACTATTTTTCCAAAAAGCCGGTGCCGACGCTGCGTTCGCGGGACACGGCGGTGGACGAGGAGGAATTTCGCACGTGGTTTCGGACCCACAAGCCGGACGTGGTCATCGGGCATTGGACCCGTGTGATCCCGTGGATGATCGCCGAGGGGGCGAAGATCCCGGAGACCCATGGCTTCGTGTGCTTGAACCAGCTGATGGCGGAGACCCCGTGCGCGGGCGTCGACCTGCAGCCGGGCGTGATCGGGCGGCGCAGCGCGGAGGCGGTGATCGCCAACATCCAGCAAAACGATTTCGGCGTGCCGGCGACGCCGGCGGTGCTGTGCGTGGCGGGCCAGTGGGTGGACGGCCCGACCTTGCGCCCCCGTTCGGAGCGGCCCGCGACGCGGGGACGCGGCTGACGCGGGCTGGCGAAAAAACAAAAGCCGCCCGGGCAGGCCGGGCGGCGAAGTGAGGCGGATGCGCGCGAAGGTCGCGAGGCGCGGAGCTCAGCGGGCGGCGGGCACGGCCTTGCCTTCGGCGGAGAGCGCGGAGTCGAGCGGGGCGCCGGAGAGGGCGCGGAGGCCGGAGACGAGCGCCTGGGTGTTAAAGAGGGATCCGGCGGCGTTGGTGTGCGTGCCCTTGTCGGCGAAGAAGGCCTCGATCTCCTCCTTCTTCAGCTTGTCGTAACCGCGGGCGACGAGCTCGCAGAGGTCGACGTAGTAGGCGCCTTCGGCCTTGGCGCACTCGGCGACCCAGGCGCGGTATTCTTTCCAGTCGCGGACGGGCTTGCCGGCGGCGTCGAATTTCTTGTGCGGGATGGGCGAGCAGAGGATGACGTTGGCGCCCTTGGCGCGCGCGGTGCGGGCGAAGGTTTTCAAATACCAGCCGTAGGAATGCACGGTCTCGACGGCGCCGTCGGGCTTGGTCACGTCCTCGGTCTCGTCGCCGACGCCCTTAAGCGTGCCGCGGAATTTGCCCTCCGCGCCGAGGCGGCCGACGTCGTTGTGGCCGAACTGGATGACGACCCAGTCGCCGGCCTTGAGCTCGTCGACGATGGCCTGCCAGCGGCCGTCGCCCAGGAAGGTGCGGGTGCTGCGACCGCCGATGGCGCGGTTGACGACGTTGATCCGGGCGGGGTCGAAGAATCGTCCGAGGTCCTGTCCCCAGCCGCGCATGGGGTCGTTGCTTTTCACGGTGGAGTCGCCGGCGATCCAGAGGGTGGGGAGCTTGCCGGCGGCGGGCTTCTCGGGCTTCACGCCGGAGTCGTTGACGACCGGGCGGTCGTCCTCGGCGCCGGCTTTGTCGCCGGCGGCGGCGCGCAGGCCGGGGAGGGAGCAAGCGGCGAGCAGGGCGGCGAAGGCGAGGCGGAGGAGGCTGCGGCGGGTCATGGGTAGGGGCGGGTTGACTGGGGAAGGGTATTCAGTTCTTGGATGCGGAGGCGATGTCGACGGCGTAGGTGTGGATGGCGCCGTGCAGGTTCGAGCGGAAGACCACGCGTTTGCCGTCGGGGGTGATCATCGCGTTGGGCTCGAGCCGGTAGTCGTGGGCGCGGAGGTCGACGAGCTTTTCGGCGCGGAGCCGGCCCGGGACGATGAGCGAGGCGGAGTCCGGCGCGCTGAGCTCGGCCACGTCGGGGATGGGCTCGGGATGGAACAGGTAGAGCCATTTGCCGTCGGGGGCGTGCGCGACCATCTCGGCGTCGCCGCCGTCGCCGACGAAAAATGCGCCGTCGGGCGAGGCGTTGTAGTGGACGGACCAGGCGTTGCGCTCGACGTGGTAACGGGTGCGACGGCCGGTGGAGAGCTCGTAGCCGGCGAGCCAGAAGCTCTCGCCGCGCGGGGTTTGCAAATCATACCAGGCGGTCTTCCCGTCGGCGGAGAAGAATTCGTGGCCGGCGATCTCCATGTTCATCGTGCGGGCGTGGAGTTTTTGCAGGCCCGAGCCGTCGACGCGGATCATCCAGACGCGGTCCACCATGTGCCAGGGGCCCTCGTGGCAGAACATGAGCTGGCCGGGATCGGCGGGGGAGAACTGCACGTGGTTCAGCCAGTCGGTGGCGCGGTGGACGACGCGGAGCTCGCCGGTCTTCGTGTCGATGGTGAAGAGCTGCATCGGCAGGCGCGCGGCGAGCCGGCGGGCGAGGCGGATCTCCTTTTGCTCGGCGAAGGTGAAGGGGCGGCCGTCTCGGGCGCGCAGATTCGGGTCGTCGCGCATCCATTCGCCCTGGGGATTGGCGGAGGTCTTTTTGACCGAGGTGCTGGAGTCGGGCGGGGCGTCGGCGGGCGGGGCCTCCTCGGTGAGCGTGCCGGCGAGGAGCGTTTCGTCGGCGTTGACGCTGGCGACTCCGGCCCGGGGCGGGAGCAGGGCGATGCGGCGCTCGGCGCGGGTGGCGGGGGAGACGGCGAAGACGGCGGTGGCGTCGCCCTCGGCCCGGGTGAAGTAGACGTCGCCGGTGACGCGGCCGGTCTGGATCACGTTGACCGTGCCCTCCACGAGCGGGGTGAGCGCGCGGGTGTCGAGGTCGATCAAGCCCAGGCCGCGCGGCGTGGTGACCAGCACGGCGCGTCCGTCGGGCGTGAAGGCGTGCTGGTGGAAGTAGATGCTCGCCGTGCCCGCGTCGTCCGAGAGCCGGACGACGCGGTGGCCGGTGGCGGGATCGACCCACTCGCGAGGCGGCCCGGAGTCCGGGGCGGCGCGCAGGACCGGCGCGCAGAGCGTGGCGAGGACGAGTAAGCCGAACGGGACGGCGGCGCGCATGATCGGGCCTCGGCTCAGGGTTTGAAGGCCGGGACGGCTTTGCCCTCGGCGGTGAGGAAGGGGGCGAGCGGGTTTTTGTCTCCGAGGCCGTTCAGGCCGGAGACGACGGCGCGGGCGTTGAACCTGGCGCCTTCGGGCGAGGTGTGGGTGCCGCGATCGGCGAAGAGCGGCTCGACGGCGTCCTTGCCGATCTTCTCGTAGCCGCGGGCGATGACCTCGTTGAGATCGACGAAGAGGGCCCCGCTCTGCTCGGCGGCCTGTTTCGCCCAAAGGCCGTAGCCGCCGGAGGCGCGGTTGACCTTGCCCTGATCGTTCCAGCTCTTGCGCGGGATGGGTGAGCAGACGATGGCCACGACGCCCTTTTCCTTCGCGGTGTCGACGTAGTGGCGGATATACCAGCCGTAGCTGCGCACGGTCTCGGATTTGCCGGTGAGGATGTTTTTCTCGACGAAGACCGTCTCGTCGCCGTTGCCCTTGATGGTGCCGCGGGCGCGGGTGGATTTGGTGACCGGCGGATCCTCGTTGATCGGCGAGGCGTCGTTGTGGCCGAACTGCATGATCACGATGTCGCCGGCGCGGACCTCCTTCAAAATGTCGTCCCAGCGTCCCTCGGTGATGAAGGTGCGGGAACTGCGCCCGCCGATGGCGCGATTGACGAGGTTGATCTTGGAGGCGTCGAAAAACGGCGCGAGCTCGTCGCCCCAGCCGCGCTGGCCGGTGGTGCCGACCTTCACGGTCGAGTCGCCGATGATCCAGAACGTGGGCAGGGCGGCGTTCGTTTTTTGTTCGAGACCTGCCTTTTTGGCGTCCTCGACCGGACGATCGTCGGCGGCGGGGCCGGACGCGGCGGCGAACAGGGAGCTGACGGCGCAGAGGCCGAGCGCGAAAAGAGCCGGCAGACGCAGGCGAAGCGAGGGGAGCATAGGGGGTAGACGGAAGCTTAAACGCGGCGGTTACGCGGCGGAGCGCAAGGGAATCAGACAGTAAGAGCCGGGCGAGGCTCCCGGCCCGCCGCTTCTTACCGTAAGCAAGCCGCGGGCTCGCCCGGGCCGGCCGGCTTGGCAGTGTTCGCGGTTTCCCCAAACCCCCATCGCCGATGAAATCGATCTCGCGCCGCGTGTTGTCGCGCTCCTCCCGTTTGGTTTTCGCCGCCGGTTCGGCGGCGTTGGTTTTCTTTGGCTGCGCCATCGCCCGCGCCGAGGTTCGCCTCGCCAGCCCGTTCACGAGCCACCTCGTTTTGCAGCGCGAACTGCCGGTTCCCGTCTGGGGAACGGCGGAGCCGGGCGAGCGCGTCACGGTCGGTTTTGGCGGCCAAAAACGGAAAACGAAGGCCGGCGCGGACGGAAAGTGGCGCGTGGATTTAAAGCCGATGGAGGCCTCGTCGGAGGGGCGCGAACTCGTGGTGACCGGCTCGAAGACCGCCGGACCGATCACGCTCACGGACGTGCTCGTGGGCGAGGTGTGGCTGTGCTCCGGGCAGAGCAACATGGACTTCACGGTGGCGAAGACGGAAAAGTTCTACTTCGCGGGCGTGCATAACGAGGCGGAGGAAGTGGCGGCCGCGAATCATCCGCGCATCCGCATGTTCACCGGCGAATGGCGGAAGAGCTACGAGCCCGAGACGCGCGTGGGCGGCGAGTGGCAGGTGTGCACGCCGGAGACGGTCCGCGAATTTTCCGCGGTGGGCTACTTTTTCGCCCGCCGGTTGCAGCAGGAGCTCGATGTTCCGGTGGGCATCGTGAAGCTGACCTTCGGCGCGAGCTGCGCGCAGGCCTGGGTGCGCCGCGAGGCGATGGCGGCCGATCCGCGCACGGCGGCGGAGCTGGCGAAATTCGACGGGCAGGTGACGGCCTTTCGTTCCGACCCCGACGCCCGGGCCAAACACGAGGCCGCGCTCGCGGACTGGAAGACCAAGGCCGAGGAGGCCAAGTCCAAAGGCGCCCGCGCGCCGCGCGCGCCCCGCGATCCGGATCCGGTGCAAGACCAGCACAACCCGACGGTGATGTTCAACGGCATGGTCGCCCCCGTGATCCCCTACGCGATTCGCGGCCTGCTTTGGTATCAGGGCGAGTCGATCACTCCGCCGCGCGAGCTGTTTCCCGTCTGGAACGAGATGCTCATCCGGGACTGGCGCGGACTCTGGGGACGCGAGCTTCCCTTTTATTTCGTGCAACTCGCGGGCCTCGACGCGAAGAGCAACAGCCCCGAGGTCCGGGCGATGCAGGCGGAGGCGTTGAAGCTGCCCAAGACGGGCATGGCCGTGGCGATCGACGTGGGCGACAAGAAGGACGTCCACCCGAAGAACAAGCAGGCGGTGGGCGACCGGCTGGCGAGGCTGGCCCTGGCGCGGACCTACGGGCGCGACATCGCGGACTCCGGGCCGAGCGCGCGAGAGGCGACGCGGGAGCCCGAGCAGGCGCTGCGGGTCAAGTTCGCCGATTTGCACGGCGGTCTGGCCACGAAGGGCGGCGGCGCGCCGGGAGGTTTCGAGATCGCCGGCGCGGACGGGAAATTCGTTCCCGCCGAGGCGACCATCGAAGGCGACGCCGTCGTGGTCCGCGCCGTCGAGGTGTCGGAGCCGAAAGCGGTGCGCTACGCGTGGGCGAGCTGGCCGGAGAACGCCAACCTGGTGAACGCCGCCGGACTTCCGGCCGCGCCTTTCAAGCTGGAGACGAAATAAGGCGGGGCCGGCGGGGCGAAGCGCGCCCAGATCGACGGGGCCCGCCCCGTCGCGCGGCGCTTGGCCGGCTTGGCGGGGGCGGTTCGCGAAACTCGTCCAACGCGGCGAGCGCGCGACCCGAGAAATCGAAGAGCGCCTGGTTTTCCCAGTTGTTGCCCGAGCGCGGGTCGCGGTTGTTCCAGCCGTTGCCCTCGGTGGCGATCCAGGTCGGCTCCCAGTAGACGACCCCGGCGCCGCGTCGCTCGGGCACGCGGCGGACCACGTCGAGGATCGCGCGGAGAAAGGCGGCCTGCCCCTCGGGCGTGGCCTCGTATCCGGAAATCAACTGCGCGGGACGCGAGAGCATGTTCCGCTGGCGGTCGGCGTTCTCGAGCGTGAACGGATACGCGGTCTCCATGAGCAGCACGGGGCGTCCGTAGCGCGCGGCGACGTCGGCGAGCACCGGCGCGAGGCGTTCCGGCGGGCCATGGAGGTGGGCGTAATAGGAGAGGGCGGTGAGGTCCCAGTCGACGCCGGCGGCGCGGACGCCGTCGAACCACCAGCGGATGAGCTTATCGTCGACGGCGGTGCCGAGTTGGAGGGCGATGCGTGTGTCCGGGTGGGCCTCGCGGGCGGCGCCGATCCCGGCCTGGAGGAGGCGGGCGAGCGGGGTGAAATCGCCGCCGTCGCGATGGGTGGAGACCCGCCCATCGGGCCAGAGCAGGCCGTCGTTGATCTCGTTGCCGATCTGCACGAAGTCGGCGGGCGTGCCCTGGGCGGAGAGGGCGCGGCAGAGGTCGAGGGTGTGTGCGTGGACGGCGGCGACGAGTTCGTCGAAGGAGCGTGTTTCCCAGGCGGCGGGTTTGGTCTGATGGGCGGGGTCGGCCCAGGTGTCCGAGTAGTGGAAATCGACGATGAGCTTGAAGCCGAGGGCACGGGCGCGTTTCGCGAGCGGGAGGATTTTGGACGCGTTGTGGTAGCCGTCGGGCGAGGCGACCCAGACGCGCAGCCGGAGCGTGTTCACACCGTGTTCGCGGAGAATCCGGAGCGCGTCGTCGGGCTCGCCGTTTGAGCGAAAAAAACGCGCGCCGAGGGCTTCGGCGCGCGGGAGGGATGAGACGTCGGCACCGCGGATCTCCGGCAAGGGACGGGGCGCGGAGTTCGCGGCGGCCGGAAGCAGCCCTACGACGAAAAGGAGGACGGCGCCAAATCGATGCATGCGCCAAGGGCTCGGGGGCGGATCAGGGCGCGTCGGGCAGGCCCTTGCCGTCCACGATGGGCTCGCCGCGGTCGCCGGGGCGGAAGGTTTGCACCATGGGATCCATGGGCAGGATGCGGCCATCGGCGTCGAAGCGCATGCGGGCGAGGCAGACCTCGCGCTTGTAGCCGCCGCCTCCGGGGATGGCGTGGCGATGGTAGACGGCATACCAGCGATCGGTGCCCGGTATGTGGACCACGCTGTGATGCCCGGTGCCTTTTGCGGGACCGTTCTTCGAGAGGACGGTGGCGTTTTCGGGGATGAAGAAGGGGCCGAACGGCGCGTCGGCGGTGGCGTAGGCGACGCGGTAGTCATCGCTGCGGGCGTCGTCGACGGACCACATGAAGTAATATTTTCCGCCGCGCTTGAAGACGACGACGCCTTCGCGGAAATGGACGGGGCGACCGGAGCTTTCGCCTCGAATGGAGAATTTGATCGGATCCCCGGAGTAGGAGATCATGTCGCGGTTGAGCTTCACGGCGTTGACGGCTCCGCTGCTGTTTCCCCAGTAGAGATAGGCCTGCCCGTCGTCGTCGATAAACGGATACGGATCGATGGTGTTGGAGTTGATGCGCGGATCGTCCTTTCCCTCGCGCGCCAAAAGCGGCTTGCCCAAGGCGTCGACAAAGGGGCCGACGGGCGTCCTGGCGGTGCCGACGCCGATTTTTCCGTCGGCGCAGAAGTAGAAGAAGTAGGTGCCGTCGCGTTCGATGCAGTCGGGCGCCCAGGCCCGGATGTCGGCCCAGGCGAGGTCCTTGGTGACGTCGAGGATCATGCCCTCCTTTTTCCAGGTCACGAGATCCTTGGACGACCAGACGGAGAAGTCGGTGGTCAGCCACTGGTCTTTGTCCGAAGTCGGATAGACATAGTAGGTGTCCCCGAAGACCCGGATCGAGGGATCGGCGGTGAAACCGTCGAGGATGGGGACCGGAGGCGTGGCGGCGGCGGGCTCGGCGAAGGCCGGGCCGGCGACGGCGGCGGCGGCGAGGAGGGCGGGGCGAAACAAGGCGGGGAGGCGCATGGCGGAGGGAGGGCGGAGGCGAAAAAAGAAAGGGCGCGCCCGAGGCGCGCCCTGGGTTTGCGGACGGCTTACTTGAGCGGGACCACCATGCGTCCTACGGGCAAGCCCTCGGACTCGGCGGTGACGACGATCTCGCCCGAGGCGCCGGATTCGGCGCGGACGATGGCGAGGGCGAGACCGTTGAAGGTCTTGCGCTCGGGGGAGGGGAAGACGACGTGGTCGGTGGCGTCGCCGTTGTCGGTGGCGAGGATCCTGGCCGGGCCGGTGACGGAGAACTTCACCGGGAGCTTGGCGCGCGGGACCAGGTTTCCGGCGGCGTCCTCGACGCGGAGGGTGACGAAGGCGAGGTCCTTCCCGTCGGCGCGGAGCGTGGCGGATTCCGGGACGAGCTTGAGCGCGGCGGCCGGGCCGGCGGTGCGTTGGACGGACTCGGCCCAGGGCTGGCCGTTCTTGTAGGCGACGGCGCGGAGTTCGCCGGGCTTGTATTTCACGTCGTCCCAACGGAGGCGGTAGTCGCGGGGGCCGCGTTTCTTGCGACCGAGGGACTGGCCGTTGAGGAAGAGCTCGGCCTCGTCGCCGGAGGTGTAGAGGTGGACGGGGGTGGTCTCGCCCTCGCGGCCGGGCCAGGTCCAATGCGGAAGGAGGTGCGCCATGGGGAGCTCGGGACGCCAGCGGGCCTGGTAGAGGTAGTAGCGGTCCTTGGGGAAGCCGGCGAGGTCGACGATGCCGAAGTAGCTGGAGCGGGAGGGCACCCGGATCTTGCCGAGCTCGGCGAGCTCCTTGGCGGCGCGCTCGCGTTCGGCGGGATCGGTGTAGTTGAGGACGTTGGTGGCGTCGTCGTTGTAGGGGGTGGGCTCGCCGAGGTAGTCGAAGCCGGTCCAGACGTATTCTCCGAGGACATACGGGTTGTCGTCCTGGGCCTTGAACTCGGTGTCGGGGGTGGTGGCCCAGCCCGGGGTGTAGAGATCGTAGCTGCTCATCTGGAAGTCGGAGCGGCCCTGGTCCTTTTTGTTGGAGACGGGGAAGAAGTATTCGCCGCGCGAGCTGATGGTGGAGGCGGTCTCGCTGCCGAGAAGGGGGATGCGCGGGTGGCGGGCGTGGAAGGCGGGGTATTCCTGCGGCTTGTAGTTGTAGCCGAGGATATCGATGGCGCTCTCGAAGCCGTTGTAGCCGGACCAGACGTGGTTGAAGCCCGCGGTGATCGGGCGGGTGCGGTCCTCCTCGCGGGTGATGCCGGCGAGCCGGGCGGCGACGCGCCAGCCCACGGAGTCGCGCTGCTCGACGATCTCGTTGCCGATGCTCCACATCACCACGGACGGGTGGTTGCGATCACGGCGGATCATGGCGCGCAGGTCGGCCTCGTGCCACCACGGGAAGTCGACGGAGTAGTCGTTGCGTTTCTTGCGCAGGGCCCAGGCGTCGAACGCCTCGACCATCACGAGCACGCCGAGGCGGTCGCAAATCTCCAGCAGCTCGGGAGCGGGCGGATTGTGGGAGGTGCGGATGGAGTTCACGCCCATGTCGCGGAGGATGCGGACCTGGCGCTCGAGGGCGGCGGGGTGGACGGCGGCGCCGAGGGCGCCGAGATCGTGGTGCTGGCAGACGCCGTCGATGCGGACCGGGCGGCCGTTGAGGATCAGACCGCGCTCGGGATCGACGGAGAGCGAGCGGATGCCGAAGGGCGTTTCGAGACGATCGATCACCTTTCCGTCGCGCTCCACGGTGGCCACGGCGACGTAGCGGTGGGGCGTGGCGAGGTCCCAAAGGCGGGGCGAAGCGACGGTGAAGGAGAAGGAGGTCTGGCGGGGCTGGCCGGGGCGAACGTCGAAGCTCTCGGGCTTGGAGGTGGCGACGGGGTCGGGAGACGGTTTGCCGGCCTCATCCATCGGATGGAGCGCGACGCGCACGGCGACCTTGGCGGCCTTCTCCTCGCGGTTGGCGACCTCGACCCGGACGTCGACGATGGCGGATTCCGCCGAGACGGCGGGCGTGGTGATGAACGTGCTCCACGGTTCGAGGTGGACCGGGCCTGTTTTCACGAGGCGGACCTGGCGGTAGAGGCCGCCGCCGGGATACCAGCGCGAGGACTCCTTCGGATTGTCGAGGCGGATGGCGAGCGTGTTGTCCGCGCCGGGCTTCGCGTAGGGCGTCAGGTCGAGGCGAAACGAGGTGTAGCCGTAGGGCCAGCCGCCGACGAAGCGACCGTTGAGCCAGACAGCGGAGTGGGACATGGCGCCGTCGATCTCCAGCAGCAGGCGACGGCCGGCGTCGGTGGCGGGCAGGGCAAAAGTCTTACGATACCAGGCTACGCCATGCCAGGGGAGCTTGGCGGTTTCGCCGGGCAGGGCTTGGTCGAAGGGCCCCTCGATGCCCCAGTCGTGGGGGAGGTCGAGCTTGCGCCAGGCGGAGTCGTCGTAGCCGGGCTGCGCGGCGGCAAGCTTCGATCCGGGCTCCTCTCCGGATGGCCGCGCGTGGGGCGAGGGCGAGTAGTTGGAAAACTCGTTGGTCTGCGGGAGCAGCCAAGGGCGGAGGGCCTCGCGCGACAGGTCGGCGCCGACGGTTTCGGGATCGTCGCGATGGAAACGCCAACCCTCGGTCAGCGGCACGACCTCACGCGGTGCGGATTCGGCGGCGAAGGCGGCGGGGAGACTGGATACGAGAGCGAGGAATATTCTTGGGCGAAGGAAGGCGAACATGGGGGCGGTTGGGAAAGGACGGAGACGAAGAAGGCGCGAGGGCCGGCGCAAGCTCACCGGTGTGGAAGCCGGATATTGTTTTCCACCCGCGCGAGGTGCGCCAAATCCGGCTTTTGGCGCCTGGGTGGAGCCGAGACCGATGTTTCACGTTGGGCGGAGAGTCGGCGGAGCCGTTAGCGAACGTGGTAAACAGGCGCCCAGCCGGACGGGGCGGGCGCGGTCGCGGTCCCGTCGACCGTGTCGATGGTGAAATTATCGAAACAGGGCATGCTCACCCGCTCCGGCCAGGCCGGCGAGAAGGCCGGCCTGGCCGGAGCCAAGTTTTGGTTGGGCGAGTTCCTTTTCGCCCCCGCGCCTTCGTCTTTGGCGGCCGCGATGAGGCGTTGTTACTCCGCGTCGCCCACGGCTTTTTTCTTGTCGGGCTTGCCGCGCACGACGGCGAGACGGCAGCGGCCGTCGTCGTGGGTTTGGACGATGTGGCCTTTGGGAATGAATCCGTAGCCGGTGCCGACGTGGTTGACCCGGCCCATCACGGCGGCGGAGTCGCCGGGCTCGAGCCGGATGTCGGCGGAGACTTCGTAGTCGGTCCAGGCCTGGTCGCCGAGAATGGTGTATGGCTGCCATTCTGGGGCCCGGGAAATCGGCGGACGGGGAACGGCCTGGCGGAGGCAGCGGCCTTCGTCGTCGGGGCGCGTGGCGAGCTCGAAAACTCCGGTGATGTCGGCGGTGCGGCGGGGGAGCCCGCTGTTTCGGGAGGAGGCCGCGTAGGCCTCGGAATCGTCTCGATAGGGGAACGGAAAGGGGTTTCGCCGCGGGGATGTCGGCGAAGGCGCCCTTTTGTTGGCCGCGCGTGGTGGAGAGCGAGTGGATGGAGCCGGGGGCGAGCGTGAACGTGAAGAAGCCGTCCTTTCGCGGAAGGTCGGGCAGGCGGACGAACTGTTCCACGGCGTCGCTGCGCCAGACGCGGAGATCGGCGGCGGAAAGATCGCCGCGAGGGGTGAGGCGCAGGGTCTGGCCGGTTTTCGCGCCCTTGGTCTCGATGATGACGCCGTAGTCGTTCACGGGCGATTTTAGCGTCACGAAGGTTCCGCCTTCGGCGAGCGTGCCGCTGGCTCCGGCGGTGTAGATCCAGCCGATCTCGGTGAAATGGCCGTAGTGGGCGTAGCCCCAGAGCGCCTCGCGGACGCGGTGGTGGCCGCTCCAGGGCTGGCGGGCGAGGATCGTGGCCGGATCCTCGGAGTAGGGACCGATCGGATACGCCCCGGCGATGTCATGCCGGTTCACGACGCGGGTGGCGCCGCACTGCCCTTGCTTCGACCACTACGGCGCGATGATGCTTGCGATGGAGAAGGTGCGGGCGCCGGGCTATCGCTGTCCGGGGCGGGTGCTCCAGGACGTGCAACACCGGCGTTTGCTGCATCGTTGGGAGGCGGGGCACGCGATGTTTCGCGCGCATCATGCGAAGGCGCTGGGCATGCGATGCGCGCCGGCCTGCGTGCTGCCCTACACGCGTGGGACGGGCATCGACGAGGAGATGTTTTTCGCGTGGTTCGAGACCTGCGAGTGCGACGTCATCGTCGCGCATCATCCGCGGGTGAAGATCCTGATGGGGTAGGCCGGCGCGAGGGTTCCGGAAACGCACGGCTTTTGTTGTCTAAACGTGATCAACGGCGCGTATCCCTGCGCCGGGCTGGACCTGCGTCCTCGTCTGCTGGGGGGGAGCGCGCCGCGGAGCTGCTCATCGGGCAGGTGCTCCGCAACGAGGGCGGCATGCCGGAGCGGCCCCTGACGACGACGATGCCGGTGGACTGGGTGGACGGGCCGACGCTGCGGGCGGAGCCCGCCTGGTCATGGGGTGGCGGTAAGAAGGGCGGCGGCCTGGGCGGGGGTGAGGGCGTCGTGCGATTCGAGCCAAGCCTTCGCTCCGGCGCGGTCTTTCGCGAGCCAGGCGCGGACTTCGCGCGACACATACTCGGCGCGGAGGGCGGGGTCGTTTATCTGGGAATAGAGCTCGGCTGCGACCGCGGGGGCGGCGCGGTTCCGGTTGTCGGCGACGAGGCCGTCCAGGGCGAAACGTTGAAACGGTCCCTGCCGCGTTTCCGCCCAGCGCAGGGCGGATGAGGCGTCTTGGCGCGCCCAGTTGAAAATCTGTTCTCGGGTCGTGGAGATGGGAACGCCCAAAGCTTTGGCCTGGTCCTCCTGCCAGCGAATCGCTTCGCCGGGATGGGCGCGGCCCCACGCTTCGGCGATGGTCGCTATGGCCATGATTTTGAGCGGCCCGGCGGGCAGAGCCTGCCACTCGGCCAGCGCGGTGGCGGGTTCGTCGCGGGCGATGGCGCCGAGCGCGGAGGCTTGCGCGCCGAAGGCGATGGCGGCGACGGCGGGATCCGAGGCGTGGGCATCGATCCAGCGCAGCGCGGCGCCCGGGTCTTTCTGGCTCCAGTCGAAAAGGAGGGTGCCGATGTGCTCGTCACGTTTCTCGCCGGGCGGCAGGGCGAGGGCCAAGGGCAACTGGTTGACGGGCGAGCGCTCGTAGTTGGTCGTGCTCACGGCATGCTCGAGGAGAATAGCGCGAAGGGCGGGGTCGTGGAGCTGGTCGAGCCAGGCGATCGCGGACGCGGAGTCGGCGCCGGCCCAGACGTAGAGGAGATCGGCGAGAGTGGCCTGTCGTTCGGGAATGTCGTGTAGTGTGGCGAGGGCGTCGGCGACGGCGGTGTGTTGTCCGCGGGTCAGGGAGTGGGCGCCGATGAAATTGGAAAATCTTATGCCCCGGGCGCGCGGCTGGGCGATGAGCCAGGCGAGGGCGGCGGAGGGATCGGCGGCGAGCCAGGCGGAGAGGGCGGGACGGAGGGCGGAGGCGCCCATGCCGCGATCCCAGACGCGCGGGGCGTAGGCGAGGACCGCCGCGGCGGGATCGCGACGTGCGAGAATCGGCATCAAGGCGGGCAGGAGTGCTTTCAGCACGCGCTCGCCGCGGGCGGAGAGGAGGGCGACGGCGCCGGGAGCATCGTGTTCGGCGAGCATACGGAGCGGCTCGGGGGCGAGGGAGAGGAGCGCCTTGTCGTCGGGCAAGGCGCAGACCCAGGCGGCGGCGGCGCGGGCGTCGCGAGCGCTCCAGGCGCGGAGGGCGTCGCGGACGAGTTCGCGGCGATCCGGCCGGGCGGCGGCCCAGCGCGCGGCGGCGGCGGGGTCGAGATCGGTCCAGTGGGTGAAGGCGAGTTGGCGAAGGGCGAATTCGGCGGCGCCGAGTGTCTGGTCGCCGAAGGTGTCGAGCAGGCGGGGAAAGAGCGCGACAGGAAGCCGAATCAGCAAGGCGCGTAGTTGCTCGGCGCGAGCGATGAAACTGGCGGGTCCGCCCTCGGGCGAACGGAGGGCGCACCAGGCGGAGATGGCGGCCTCGGCGGAGGACGCGGCGAGCGGTGGCGGCGTCGGCGAAGTCCGCCAGGTCCAAGATGCGGACGGCGTGCCGGGGTCGCGGGTTTGGGCGACGCCGAAGGAGGAGGACAGCGCGGGGGTGATCCAGCAGACGCCGAAGGCGCCGAGGACGATACCGCCGAGAAAAAGAAACGAAGAGCGGGTCATGGTCGGGGGCGTCAGGGCGAGGTGAGCGCGCGCAGTTGATCGAAAAAGGAGGGCTTGGGGGCGGGGAGGAGATTTTGAGCGGCGTGGGTGGTTACCCAGCGGCGGGCCGCGGGCTGGTCGGTTTCGAGCCACTTGGCGAGGTAGGCGCGCATCATGGCGTCGCGCGCGGCCTGGTCCTTGATCGAGGAAAGCAGCGCGAGCCGGGTTCCGGGCGCGGGCTGGTTGGCGCTGGCCGACGGCTGCTCGGACCAAGCAAGGGAGTAGAGCGCGGTTTGCCGTTGGGTGGCGGAGGGGAGGTTTTCTGCCCAGGCGAGGTAGCTCTCGGGGTCTTGGGCGATCCAGGCGGAGCTGGTTTCCTTGAAAGCGATCAGTTGCTGAAAATGTTTTTCGAAGCGCTGGCCGGCGGCGATGTTCTCTTCGGGCGACAGCGCGGCGAAGGCGGCGCGATCATCGGGGTGCGGGCCCTCCGGGATCTGGGCGAACAACCAGGCGGTGGCGGCGTCGGGCTCGGCGCGGGCCCACGCGCGGGCGAGTGCGGACGAGGCGGCCCTGCGGGCCGCTTCGGACTCGAGGGTGTTCCAGCGTGCGAGAGCGGCGGAGGGATCGGTTTGCGCGAGGGCGCCGACGAGGGCGGCCTGCGCGGCCGGGCTGGCCGCTAGGTCGGCGGCGTCGGGACTGTCGAGCCAGGCGAGGGCGGCGGCGGGATCGCGTTCGCTCCAAAAGGAGAGGATGTCCGCGATGGTTTTTTCGCGGTCGGGGCCTTCGGGGAGGCGCCGGGCAAAGGCGATGGCCTGGTCGGGATCCGCGCCCGCGGCGAAGCTGGCGGTTTTCAACACCTCGGCGCGCAGGGTGGCGTCGGGGAGCTGATCGAGCCACGCGGAGGCGGCGGCGGAATCGCGGGGCATCCACTCGCGAAGCAGATGGCCGAGCTCGTCGCGGCCCAGGCCGTGCTCGGCGCGAGTCTTGAGGAGGGCGGCGAGCCGGGCAAAATCGGGCGGCGGTTCCTGGGTGGCGAGTGTGCGGACAAGGCTGATGAGGAGGCCGGATTCTTTGTGCGTGCGCCCGAGGCCCTGGGCGTCGAACCACGCGAAGGCGGAGTCCATGTCGCGAGCGGCCCAGCGGGCGAGCGCGAGAGGAAGCCAACGGCGCCGGGGGCTCTGTTCGGAAAACACTTCCGGGCCGAGAGCGGCGAAGGCGGCGGCGGGGTCCAGGTCGAGCCACGCGTCGAAGATGCGATTGCTGGCGGCGGTGAAAAGGTCGAGACCGCCGTCGCGGGCGAGGGAGAGGGCCCGCTCTGGCGCGGTGGTGGCGAGTGCGGCGAGCAAGTCGGTGCGGAGCGCGACGGAAACGGCGGGTGCGGGATGGGCCGCAGCCCAGGCGTAGGCGGCGGCGAAGTCGTCGCGCGCCCAAGCGAGGGCGGCCTCGGAGGTGAGGCGGGCGCGGGACTCGGCGTCGACGCCGGAATCCTCCCCGAGTGCGGCGGCCCAGCGTGCGGCGGCGGGGGCGTCGAGTTCGGTCCAGGCGGTGAAGGCCAAGCGCCGGATCCGTGCCTCGGGCTCGCCGGGGCGATCGGCGGTGGCACTGAGGAGGCGGGCGATGTGTTCGGCGGGGATCAGCGTGAGCAAGGAGCGGAGCCGCACGGCGCGTTCCGCGATAGCGGCTTCAGGAGCGTCGGCCGAGAGCGGGGCGAGCGCGAGGTAGGCGTCGAGCGCGACCTCAGCTTCGGAGGCGGCGAGGCGTGCGGGCCAGGCAGGGGCCGGGGGTGGCGGAGTGGTTCCGACGCGTTGGGGGGCGGCGCTGCCTGTCGAGGAACGGACGGGCGTTAGAAGGGGGCGCAGGGTAAGCGTGGCGCAGGCGCCGAGCGCGAGACCGAGGCCGAGGGGGAGCAGGCCGGAGGAGCGTTTCATCGATCAGACTGGGACAAGGCTGCCGATAAAACGTTATGCAAAGGCGTGGCTTCCGCCGTATGGCGACCGGAGGAAGGGCGACGCGCCGAGTCGCATCGTCGAAAGCGGCGACGTGTCGCCGCAGCCCATGAAACTCAGGCGCGCTCGGCGTGGCGGAGGCCGTGCATGACGCCTCTGAGCTCGGCGAGGCCGCGCATGCGGCCGATGGCGGAGTAGCCGGGGGTGAGCGGGACGTAGTGGTCGAGGTCCTGCATCATGACGTGGCCGTGGTCCGGGCGCAGAGGCATTTGCCAATCGGCGCGGCCGGCGGCGCGGCGGCGATCCTGCTCGTCGAGCAGCGCGCGGAGGACGGCGGGCATGTCGACGTCGCCGTCGAGGTGGTCGGCCTCGAAGAAGACGCCGGAGGGCAGGCGTTTGGTCGCGCGGAGGTGGACGGCGTGGATGCGCGGGGCGAAGCGGCGGGCCATCGCGGGGAGATCGTTGTCGGGGCGCGCGCCGAAGGAGCCGGAGCAGAAGCAGAGGCCGTTGGCCTCGTGGTCGGCGAGGGCGAAGAGGGCGGCGACGTCGTCGGCGGTGGAGACGATGCGCGGCAGGCCGAGCACGGAGAAGGGCGGGTCGTCTGGGTGGATGGCGAGGCGCACGCCGACCTCGGCGGCGACGGGCACGACGTGTTGGAGGAAACGGCCGAGGTTGGCGGTAAGTTCGGCGCGGCCGATCTGGGCGTAGGCGGCGAGGCGGGCGCGGATGTCGTCGAGGGTGAGGCCCCACTTCACGCCGGGGAAGACGTCGATGATGGTCTTGATGAAAGTGGCGCGCGCATCGTCCGACAGGCCGGCCCACCAGACGGCGGCGGCGGAGATTTGCTCGGCGGTGAAGTCGGCCTCGGCTCCGGGGCGCTTCAGCGCGTGGAGCTCGAAGGCGCAGAATTTCACGGGGTCGAAGAGCAGGCACTCGGTGCCGTCGGGCAGGACGTGGCGCATGTCGGTGCGCACCCAGTCGAGGACGGGCATGAAGTTGTAGACGACGGTGTGGACGCCCTCGGCGGCGAGGTGGCGGAGCGACTGCGCGTAGTTGTCCAGGAGGGTCTTCAAGTCGCCGGAGCCGGTCTTGATGTCCTCGTGGACGGGGACGGACTCGACGGCGGTCCAGCGGAGGCCGGCGGCGGCGAGTTGATCCTTGCGCTCGCGGATGGCTTCGCGCGGCCAGAGTTCGCCGTAGGGAATCTGGTGGAGCGAGGTGAAGACGGCGCTGGCGCCGGCGTGGCGGATGTAGTGAAGCGGCACGGGGTCGGCGGGGCCGAACCAGCGAAAGCATTCTTCAAGCAGCGGGGCGGAGTTTTTAACCACGGAGGACACGGATGGAACGAATGCAGGAGGCTAAATCGCGATAAAGGCAAGGCGGCGGCGCGCTCTCCGCGCTCAGTCGCGGGCAGGCGTGATTTCCAGCTTTACGGGGCCGAGCAGGCCGGAGGGGAGAAGCGGGGAGTCCTTGGTGAAAAATTTGAACGACACGACGGTGCGGCGGCCGGACGACGGACGCGGTGTGCTCTCGGTCTGCCAGGAAGGGACGCGGGCAAGCATGCGGCCGACGACGGGTTTTCCGGGGGCGTAAGGGTAGACGAAGGGCTCGCCCCACTCGGCGTCGTCGGGCTCTTGCTCGTCGCCGATCATGCGGTTGGGCCAGAGATTCGTGATGTGGATTTCGAGGCGGTTCTTCCCGGGCTGGATGGCCCGGGTGACGTCGGCGCGGAAGGGCGGCTTCCACAGAACGCCTCCGCAGCGTTCGCCGTTCATCCAGACCTCGGCGACGTTTTTGACCTCGCCGAGATCGAGGGTGACGGCGCGCCGCGGCCGGAAGGCGTCGGGTGGAAGCTCAAGCTCTTTGGCATAGATCGCGGTGCCGGAGAAGTGGCGCACACCCGCGTCCGGGTTCTCCGTCCACGAGGCGAGTTGCGCGAGCGTGGCTTGATCGGGCGCGCCGTGACCGGCGGGGAACCGGAGTTCCCACGGGCCGGTGAGGGCGATGAGGTCGGGCCGCGGGGCGGGTGGTTTTTGAAGGCCGGGTCCGGGTTCGGAGGTGGCGTGGCGGAAGACGACGAAGACCGCGTCGGAGGGATCGAGGGTGAGGAGCACGTCGGTCCTGGAACCGTTTTTCCGCCAGCGCGGGGCGGGCTCGATGATGCCGGTGTCGGCGTGCCAGAGCTCGGGTTGGCGGCCGGTGGCGCGGAAGGAAACGTTTAGCTCGACGGGTTTGTCTTTGGGGTTGGCGACGAAATAGAGGTCGGCGTCGGTTTCACGGCGGTGGATCCAGCGAAGGTCGGAGCCGGCGGGGAGTTGGATGTCGGGCTGGATTTGAAGCGTGGCGAGAACGTCGGCGGGAGATTGTCCCCGGAAGACGCGTCCTTGGCCGAAGCGGTGTTCGGTCACGGTCGAGCCGTCGCAATCGCCCCAGATATCGGCGGCGATCTGTTGGAGCTCGGTCTCGGAGGCGGGAAAATTTTCCAGGCCGGGGGTGGCGGTGGGCCTGGGGCCGAGGATGGTCGCGCCGTCCTGCACGAGCTGGCGGAGTTTGCGGGCGACGGGCACGGTCATGTCACCCGTGTCGGGCAGGATCAAAACGCCGTAGTTCATGCCATCGGGAAGAACGATGCGGCCATCGCGCACGGAGGTGCGGGCGAGAAAAGCGCGTTCGCCGAGGGCGTCGGCGGCGAAGCCGGGCGGTCGGGCGCCCAGGGTTTTGTTGTCGGCCTGGAGGTAGGCGAGGTCGGCGACAAAGAGGCCGCGCTGAAGAAGGGCTTGCGAGCGGGCGAGGTAGGCGAACCAGGCGGTGCCGGCGTTTTCCCACCAGGTCTGACCGGGAGAGAATTGCGTGCCCCATTTGCCGAAGGACATGCCGGGCTTGGCGGCGGGCCACGGATTTTGCGCGGCGGCGTGGAGCATGACGGCGTTGACGCCGAGGCTGAAGGCACGGTCGCCGACGGGTTTTAGCGAGTGCGGATCATCCTGCCAGGCGGAGAGCGGCCAGCAGGTGAAGCCTTCGCCGAAGACGAGTGGTTTGCCGAGGGTGTGCGCGGCGGAGGCGACGGGCAACACGGAGTTCCATCCCCAATCGGGACGCGTCCAGAATTCGGCGCAGAGGAGGCTACGACCGCCGGCGGCTGACTGGGTTTCCACGGGATTCCCGTAGGGCTGCACGAGGAGGTTCATGCCGGGTGTGCGGCGAGCCAGCTCGTCCATGACGAGGTAATAGTTGTCGGCGAAAAGCTCCTCGAGCGTGTGGCGCCAATCGCGGAGGAAGCGTTTCGTGAGCGCGGCGTCGCCGAGGTTTTTTTGGGCCAGCGCGGGCAGCCATGGGAGCAGATCGTAGCCGCGGCGTTGCTTGAACTCGGCCGGCATGGCCGGTGTCCAGTCCTGCGGGCCGGCTTCGTAGCTGTCGATTTCGATGCGGGAGAAAACGGTGCCGGCGTGCGGGCCGGCGAGGGAGAGGAGCCGGGACGGGTAGCCGGACCAGTATTTCTCGACGGCGGCGCGGCTGAGTTTGTCGCATTCGAGGCCGGAGCCGGAGGGCGGGGATTGCTCGTGGTTGGTGCGGCCGTTGGAGGTATGGCCGAAGCGGAACAGGGTCCACCGGCCGGGGGGCGCGTCCCAGCGAAGCTCGCCCCGGGCGTTCATTTTTGCGGTGAGGTCGATGACGCCGGCGAGCGGCGCGGGCGCGGGGGTGTCGGGTAGGGCGAGGACGGCGATGTCTCGATAAAAACTCAGCTTCGGGTCGGTCTTTGGCTGCTTGAGTTTGAGGCTGAGGACAGCCGGTCCGGAGGTTTGGGTCTCGGTCCAGACGAGCTTTTGCATGGAGTCCTCCGGCTTCACGTCGGGGGATGCGCTGGAGGACCAGCCGGGGCAGTTGTGGGTGCCGAAGCTGAGGCCGAGGCGGGCGCACTCGTCCATGGTGAAGCGCATGAGCTCGCGCCATTTTTCATTGCCGATCTGCACGCTCGGGTCGTCGGCGAGGGCTTGGTTCGGGCCGCCGATCTGGAAATTTTGCACGCCGCCGAGGCCGGCGCGTTGGAAGGCTTCGATGTCGGCGGTGATGCCTTCGCGGCTGACGACGCCGTTCATCCACTGCCAGATGATGAGCGGCTTGGCCGAGGCTGGCGGGGTGCGAAAAGCGTCTTCGAGCGAATCCGCGTTCACCACGAGCGGGGTGAGCAAAAGAGCGGCGAAAAAGCGGAGGCGTTTTAACATGAGGGAGGCGGAGTCCGCGTCTCTTATTGATCGTAGCTGTGGAAGAACGGCCGAAACACGTCTCGGGCCGCAGCGGGTTTTCCGAACCAGCGGGTCAGCACGGACGGCCAGGTGTCGGTGAGCGGCACGAGGGTAAAGCTGCCGGTGATGTGGGGAGTGGTTTCTACCAGAACGGGGTGCTCCGCGGCCCAGCCCTTGTTGCCGGGACTGGAGACGACGGCGTTGTGGCTGAGGCGGGTATGCGCGCCGTCGCGCTCGACCGCGACGTCACCGACGACGGAGGGAACGAGGGCGACACCCGCGCCACCGGGCGTGGTGAGGAGGGCGAGTTCGGTGGCGCGCCGGTTGCCCTGGAAGCGGAGGTCTGCGCGGTTGAGGTGGAAGAGGCCGAATTCGTTGAGCCGGTCTTTGCCGGGATAACCGGCGTGGATGCCCTGGCCGATCCAGCGGAATTCGCTGAAGGCGGCCGGGAGAACGACGGACAAGCCGGCTTCGGTGAACGCGCCCTTGGCGTTGGTGGGCGCGTAATCGTAGCTGACGGCGAGGGCGCCGGCGGGAGTGAACTCGATCTCGTAGCCGCCGACGAGTGACTGGGCTGCGTCGACGGTGCGCGGATAGGTTCCCCTGACCGAGAGGCGGATCTTGGAATCGGCCTGCGTCACCTGGATGGACGGATCGGTGAGTCGGGTGAGCACGGGCTCGCTCCAGAGGTTGGTTTTTTTGACGAGACGGGTCTCGGTGAGCGTGAACGCGTGGCCGGTGTGCGGGTGGATGCCCGCGACGATCACCTGGCCGGTGCGGTCGGCGATGGTGAGTTCGCCGGAGGGACGCGTGACGGTGAGCACCCAGTTGCGTTGCGCGATTTTGACCTGGTTTCCGTTGTCGGTAACGACGGGTTTTTCGGCGGCGGGGAGGCGGCCCGGCCAGCTGCGGCGGTCGGCGTCGGCGAGATCGAGGCGGACGGTGCGCTCGGTGAGTTGCAGGCCGGCTTCGTCGAGGCAGCGCACGTCGAGGGCGAGCACATCGGAGGTGGCGTCGGCCGGGATCTTCACGGGGATGGCGACGCGCTCCGGTTGGTGCGGTTTGGCCTGGAGGGGGACGGAACCCCGGAGCTGCTCGGCGCCGTTGCGGCGCAGGGACCAGGCGAGCTTCATGCCGGTGAGGGCGCGGAAGTCGTGGCGGTTTTCCACGGTGAGGGTGATCTTCTGCGAGCCCGGTTTTACCGCGGCGGAGGTTTCGGAAATCTGGACGGGGGAGAACACCTTGCGGGTCTGCCAGTAGTCGGACTGCGGGGTGCGATCGGCATAGACGATGCCGTCGGCTCCGGCGCCGTCGTTGGTGTCGTAGCAGCGGGTTTCGTCGAGCCAGACGGCGCCGATTTTTTTGGGGTCGAAGGGTTTCGAGCTAGTGCGCAGGAGGCCCTGATCCTGGAACATCCAGATGGCGCCGCCGGTTAGTTGGGGCGTGGCCTGCATGATCTCCCACTGGTCCTGGAGCTGGTCGAAGGCGAGGCCCCACGAGTGGGCGAACTCGCTGTAGATGGTCGGGCGCTTCAGGGTTTTCGCATGGACGAGGAGTTCGGCGTTGGTCGGGTAATGGGGCGAGTAGCTGTCGATGATTTCCGGGAATTGCGGCCAGCTTTGCTCGAAGTGGGAGGGCGTCTGCGGAAGGCAGACGGGGCGGGTCGGATCGAGCTCCTTCGCGGCGCGGGCGGCGTCCACCTCGATGTCTTCATACGGGTTTTCGTTGCCGATGCTCCAGACGATCACGGACGCGTGGTTTTTGTCGCGCAGAATGGGGGCGCGGGTGCGGGCGAGGATGGTGTCGCGGTAGGCGGGGTTTTGGAGGAGCTTGTAACCGCGGCTGCCTAGGGCGGCTTCGTCCATGACGTAGAAGCCCAGTTCGTCGCAGAGTTCGAGCAGGCGCGGGGTCGGCGGGTAATGCGAGGTGCGGATATGGTTGATGTTGGCTTTTTTCATCAGCGCCAGGTCGCGCCGCAGGTCGGCCTCGGTGACGGCGCGGCCGTGCACCGGATCGAGGTGGTGATAGTTGACGCCGCGTAGTTTGAACGGGCGGTTGTTGAGGAGGAGGAGGACGCCGTCTTTGATGGAGATCTCGCGCAGGCCGATGGTCTCTACGACGGTTTGCGGCGGCTGGCCGGCGGAGGTAAGCGCGAGTTGCAGGCGATAGAGCGAAGGCGTCTCGGCGGTCCAGAGTTGCGGGTCGGGCACGCGCACGGTGGCGGCGAACGTGTCGGCGGCGGCCGGGGTGGTCGCTTCGAGGGTGAACTTGCGGACGGTTTTGCCGTCGGGGGCGAGGAGTTGTCCGCGAAGGGTGGCGCCGGGTTGGTTGACGGTGACGTAGATTTTCAAATCCGTCGTGCCGTCGGGTGAAACCCGGGTGGTCGCGGTGAGGTCGCGGACGTGTGTCGCGGGGACGGAAAACAGGGTGACGTCGCGGTAGATGCCGGAGAGCGACCAGTCGTCGTTGACGTCGAACTCCCAGCCGAAGGGTTTGGTCGTGACCTGCACGGCGAGGAGGTTGTCGGCCTGCGGAGCGGGGAGCAGTGCGTCGGTGATGTCGAACGTGTGGCGGTCGTAGGCGCTGGCGTTGGAGGCGCCGATCTCATGGCCGTTGACCCAGACGGTGAACCCGTAGGCCACGCCGTCGAAGCGTAGGAACGTGCGCCGGCCGGACCAGGTCGCGGGCGTGCGGAAGGTCCGGCGGTAAAGGCCGAGGCCGTCTTTTAATCCGTCTTTGTCGTAGCCGAGCGGGCCGAAGCCGGCCAACTCCCAGTTGGCGGGAACCTGGATGGTCTTCCACGCGGAGGCGTCGAAGGTGGTGGTGGAGAAGGCGGCGTCCGCGCCGGGCTCCAGTGCGGGAAGGTATTTGAACGACCACCGGTCGTTCAGGGAGAGCGCGAAGTCCCTGGCGGCGTCGGGGCGCACCTCGACGGGGGCGGCGGAGCTGCCGGAAATCCAGAGCGTAACGAGGAGGAGCGAGAGAGCGCGGCGAATGCGGTCGAACATCGGATCGAATCCAGGCCTGTTTTCAGGGGGTGCCCATGGACGGCGGCGTGACGGGCTCGCCGTTGACGATGACGCGGGTGAAGTTCAGGCCGCGCACCGTGTCGCCGTCCCTGAGTTTGGTTTGATTCAGCTTCACGTTCAGATCTGAGAACGTGATGTCGGAGATGTCGGTCTGGCCGGGGTTGCCGGAGGCGCGGCCGAGGGAGGAGAAGCGACCGCGGATGCCGGAGAACGTGACATTGCGGATGATCGACTTGGGGGCGGGCTGGCCTTGGAGGTCGAAGTATTGAGTCCATGGACGGATCTCCAGGATCGAGCCGAACTTGTTATCGAGGGTGATGTCGCGGACCTGAATGTTTTCGTAGCGCTGGGGTGTATCGGGTCGCACTTTGAGGTGGAGCACATGCCAGACCCCGAGAAAGCGGGAGTTCTCGACGGTGATGTCGCGCGCCACAGTCGCTTCGCTCCCGAGGGTGACGGCGCCGTAGCCGCGTTTGAAGGTGCAGTTGGTGATGCGCACGCGCTCGGTTGGCGGGCTGTCTTTGTCGTCCAAGGCGAAGGGGCCCTTGGTGCCTTTCATGGCGATGCAGTCGTCGGTGACGGAGATCGTGCAGCCCTCGATGGCGACGTCCTGCGAGCTGTCCACGTCGATGCCGTCGGTGCTGGGGGCGTGTTCGTAGTCGTCGGGGACGGAGATGCGGACGTTTTTGATGAGGACATCACGGCAGCGGTAGAGGTGGAGGTTCCAATACTGCGAGTCCTTGAAGGCGACGCCCTCGATCACGACGTCGCGGGAGTTCTCGATCAGGGCGAGACGGGCGCGGGGGACGGAGAGGTTTTTGAAGTTTTTCTTATCGGGAGCGGAGGCGCATAGACGCCAGAACTCGTCCCAGATCGCACGGCCGGCGCCGTCGAGCGTGCCTTCGCCGGTGATGCGGAGACCGTCGCAGTGGTCGGCGTTGATGAGGGCGGGGGTGAAACTTTCCTCGAAGTGGCCCTCGATGCGGGTGCGGCGCGCCGGGAAGTGGGCGGCGACCTCGGTGGAGGCGCGCAGGACGGCGTCTTTTTCGAGGCGAAGGTGGACGCCGGGTTTGAGGAAAAGAGCGCCGCTGACGAAGACGCCTGGAGGGATGACGACCGTCCCGCCGCCGGAAGACGTCAGCGTATCGATGGCGGTCTGGATGGCGGACGTGTTGACGGTGGCGGAGTCGGCGACCGCTCCGAAATCGGTGATGGAAACCCGACGAGCGGCGTCACGACCAGCCGGCGGCTGATCTTGTTTCGCCGAGATCAGGCCGGCGGGAGGCAAGGTCAGGAATGCCGCGAAGAGAATAGAGGGGCGCAGGGCCTTCATGAAAAACGGGGGGGATTGAGAAGCGCGCCGCTCACGCACGTTACAGATTTCGGCGGTGGAAGCCAGGGAGGTGAGATTCGCTTTCTCCTCGGCAGGGACGAAAGCATCTCTCATCTGATACAGTATCAGAGCCGTTCCGATGACCGCCGCCGATTCGCCGAAGCGCCTTCCCTCCATCCGCCAAATCGCGGTCGCGGCCGAAACCAGCCCCATGACGGTGTCGCGCGCCTTGCGCGGCAGCCCGCTCGTGGCCGAGGAAAAACGAAAGAAAATCGAGCGCGTGGCCCGGGAAATGGGCTATGTAAGAAATCCGCTGGCGGGCGCGTTGATGTCGGAGATGAAGCGCTCGCGCACCCGGGCGTTTCATGGGGTGTTGGCGGTGCTCGACATCGACGGGCCGGATCGTCGGTCGGCCGGCTCCGCCGCCTATCACGCGAAGCTGACCGCGGGGGCGATCGAACGGGCGAAGGAAATCGGGTTTTCGGCCGATCTGATCACGACGGGCGGAGAGATCTCCGCGGAAAGGCTGGGCTCTATTATGAACGCGCGGGGAATCCGTGGCGTATTTATCCTGCCCGTGCGCGAGCAGCCCGAGTTGACGCGCTTGGATTGGCGGAAGCTATCGGGAGTCTATGCCGACTATCTGATCGAGCGCCCGCATCTGCATTCGGTGTGCTCGGATCACTACCGGTCGATACTGAGCGCGCTGGAACATCTGCGTGCGCTGGGCTATCGCAGGCCGGGCTTGGTGATGAACGCGTTTCACAACGCGCGACTGCTGCATCGTCCGTTGGCGGCCTACGAAGCTTATCAGGCCACGCATGAGGATACCGCGCATCTTGCATCGTTGCTGATGTGGCAACCCAACCAGAAGGAGTTCACCGCCTGGTTTCGCGCGGTGAGATGCGACGTGGTGCTGACCCATTTGCCGGAAGTGATCGACTGGATGAAGAAGGCCGGCGCGCGCGTGCCGGAGACGCACGGCGTTTGCCTGCTGAATGTGGAGAACAGCGATGTCCCCTGCGCGGGGCTCGACCTGCAACCACGGTTGATCGGCGAGCGGAGCATGGAGATGCTTATCGCGATGGTGCTGCGGGGTGAATGCGGCATCCCTGCCCAGCCCTCGACGACCTTGGTCCCCGCGAAGTGGGTCGACGGGCCGACCCTGAAGTCGTCGCGAAAGCCGGGCGAGGTCGTGCCGGAGAGCGGGGTGTGGAAGTGGGCGCCGCCCTCCGGGCGCAAATGGGGGGAGGTTCCCAGCGAGGATGAGTCTGCGTTCGAGTCCGGGGTTCGTGCGACTTTCGTTCCGCCGACGGGGCGGACAAATGGCGGCCGCAGAGAGCGTAAAAACTAAGGCGTGCCGAAAACCATGCGGGCCACGGCGGATGCCTGTTCAGGCGACGTGAGAGGTGTTCTGTCCTGGCCGACCGGGTTGGCCCGGAGGGCGCAATAGGGGGTGTCCGATTCCGAGTCGGCCTGGCGGACGTGAGATGCGATTGGGAAGACGAGGTTTTATCTTCGCGAGGCGCCACGGGCGGCGCTCGTCCCTCTCGCTTTAGGGGCCACGGTCCGCTGTCCGCGTTTCGTCACGACGGACCCTGGCGAAGGCGGGGGGGGACGGCTTAGCCGCCGTTTCCCGTTCATGGCTAGCGCTCAGACTCCGGAGAAGGCGCCGAAGCCGCCGTCGACTACCAGGGTGGTGCCGGTAACAAATTTCGACGCATCGGCGACGAGGTAGTGGATGGCTCCGAAAAGCTCGTCGGGCGTGCCGAAGCGGCCGTAGGGGGTCATGCCGCAGATCGACTGGCCGCGGGCGGTGAGCGAGCCGTCCTCGTTGGTGAGGAGACGGCGGTTTTGCTCGCCGAGGAAGAAGCCGGGGACGAGGGCGTTGACGCGCACGCCGCCCTTGGTGCGGCGTCCGAGGTCGACGGCGAGCCAGCGGGTGAAGTTGTCCACCGCGGCCTTGGCGGCGGAGTAGCCTACGACGCGGGTGACGGCGCGGGCGACGGAGGCGGAGGAGTAGTTGATCACGCTGGCCGAGCCGGAGGCGAGCAGGGCGGGCGTGAAGACGAGGGTGGGAAGGACGGTGCCGTGGAGGTTGAGGTTAACGACCTGCTCGAAGGCGGAGAAATCGAGGTCTGCGAAGGTCTTGTCGGGCGTGATGGTGGCGCCGGGCTGGTTGCCGCCGGCGCCGTTGAGAAGGGCGTCGACCCGGCCCCACTTGGCGACGATGGCGTCGCGGGCGCGCTCGAGGGCGGCGCGGTCGTTGACGTCGGCGGTGAGCCCAAGGACCTCGGCGGAGGGCATGGCGGCGCGGACCTTGGCCAGGGCGTCGTCGAGCTTGGATTGGGTGCGGCCGAGGTAGACGACGCGGGCGCCTTGTGTGGCCAAGTAGGCGGCGGCGGTTCCGGTGAGGGTGCCGGTGGCGCCGGTGACGACGACGACTTTGCCGGAGACGTTGAATAGGGAGGGCGTGGACATGGAGATTAAAATAGGGAGGGGAACAGAGCGACCGAAGGACAGAGCGACAGAGGAGCGAGATCGATCAACCGCGGCGTTTGGGGCCGCGGGCGGGGGCGGTGTTTTTGGCGGAGGCGGGTTCGGGAGCGGCGTCGGGGGCGGTGATCCAGGCGGCGAGCGGGAGTTTTAGGCGCCGGATCTCCGCGGCGGCGAGGGCGGCGACGCGGCGGGCTCCGAACTCGGAGAAGTGGGTGTCGTCTTGCAAGCCCTTGGGCAGGCCGGGGTGTTCGCCGGGAGCGAACCAGAGATGGAGTTTCTTGGAGTCTTCGACGCCGGCCTCCTCTTCCATGCGGGTGGTGAGCTGGTTGAGCTCAAGGAGCGGGACTTTCTCGGCGGCGGCGATTTCACGGACGACGACGGGATAATCTCCGTGGGTGTCGACGAGCTTCACGCCGGCTTCGTCCCATTTGCGACGGGCGACGGAGGTGGCCAGGATCGGATTGGCGTTTTTCTCACGAACCTCGAGGATGAAGCGGAGCAGGTTGTCGCGATAAGCGCCGCGGGCTGGGGCGCCGACGGCGGCCTTGTCGATCTTCTCGTCGTTGTGGCCGAACTGGATGATCACCCAATCGCCGGGATGGACGGAGGAGAGGAGCTTTTCCCAGCGTTTCTCGTCGATGAACGACTTGGTGCTGCGGCCGTTCATGGCGCGGTTGTCGACCTTGGCGGGTGGGATGACGAACTCGGGGAGGAGCTGGCCCCAGCCGCGCTCGGGGAGATCTAGCTTGGGTTTGTTGGCGGCGGTGGAGTCGCCGGCGATGAAGATGGTCGGAGCCGGCACGGGCGTGGCCGAGCGGACCGCGAGCGGTGCGAAGGCGATCAGGGCGATGACTAGGGCGGGGAGTCGGGGTAACATGGGGACGTGAAAAGGGGGAGTCAGCCGGCGGTCAGCGCGACTTCGTGCGGGGCAAGCTCCAGGATGGCGCCCGTTTCGAGTTCGCGGTCGGCGAGCTCTTCGCGGCGCGCTCCGGCCGGCGCCGGGACGCGGAGGGTGGATTCGGTTTGGTTGATGATGATGTGGAGGCGGCGTCCGTCGGGAATAACACGCTCGACCATCTCCGCGCCGGGGACGGAGGAGAGCGATGGTGGAAGCGCGGAAAAGTGTTTCAGAAGCGGCAGCAGCGCCTCGGTGAACTCGCGCGTGAGGTAGGTGCCGACGTAGAACACCTGGCCCCGGCCGAGGCAGCGGCGGGTGATGGCGGCGGAGCCGGCGAGGTGGCGCGTGGTCCAGCGGGCGACGGCCTCCGCGCCCGAACCGGCGTCGGGAACGAGTTGTTCATACCAGAGCGTGGTCGGCGTGTCTTCGGCGGCCCCGGCGAGGCGCAGGGCGAGGGGACGGATATCCGGACGATTTTGGCGCCCGTATTCCTCGACGGTGGCGCCGACCAGACCGCGGAGGGCGCCGGGCAGGGTCTCGGGGACGACGTTGCTGCGCAGGTCGCGGCAGGCGCCGCGCGCGCCGATCACGAGCGTGCCGCCCTCGGAGACGAAGCGCTCGAGGGCGGGAACCCAGGCCGGGTCGAAGATCGCGAAGTGGGGAATAATGTAGAGCCGGAGGCCGGCGAGGGCGTCGGCGGGATGGACGACGCCGACGGCGTGGCCGGCGCGGTAAAAAACGCCATGCACGGTCTCGGCCATGGACTTGGGAGAGGGCAGTCCGTGGGTGATGGGCTCGTGGCCGTGTTGGACGGAGAAATCGGCTCCCGCGACGGCGATATCGATGCGGACGGAGGAGCCGAGAAGCAGCGGGCCGACGCGAGCGAGCTCGGCGCCGAGGCGGGCGGCTTCGTGGTAACGGCGGCGCGGGACGTCGTCGTGGTCGAGGATGCCTTCCCAGTATTCCTCGGCTCCGAATCGGCAGGATCGTTCGCGGAAAAAGAGCAGTCCGTCGGCGCCGCGGGCGATGCTGGTCCAGGCGAGGCGGCGCATCTCGCCTGGTTCCGGCTTGTCGTGGTAGTAGTTGCCCTGTCCTCCGGCGCCCGACTGGTGCTCGAGCATGAGGAAATGGCCGGAGAAGGCCCGGACGTGGTCCAGGTTGAAGGCGTGTCCGGCGGCGCGGGCGCGCGGGTCGTAGTCGAAGAAGGGATACGAATCGTAGCCGAGGAAATCGAGGTCGCGGGTGAAGTCGCCGCGGTAGTCGATGGCGCCGAAGCAGCCGTTGTGGGTGACAAGCCAGCGGGGCTGGGCGGTGCGCAGGATCTCGACCTGGTCGCGCTGGAAGGCGGCGACGCCGTCGGAGAGGAAGCGTTGGTAGTCGAGCCAGTGGGCGGGATTGGGCTGCGAAGGGCGGTCGCGGCGGGGGAGGACGACGTCCTCGAAGCGGGCGTAGGCGTTGGCCCAGAAGGCGGTTCCCCAGGCCCGGTTCAGGGCGGCGATGTCCCCGGAGAAACGGGCGCGCAGCCACTCGGCCCAGGCGGCCTCGGCCGCGGGGGAATAGTCCTCGCGGAAGTGGCAGTGAAACTCGTTGTCGGTCTGCCAGCCGAGGATGTGGGGATTGTCGCGGTAGTGCTCGGCGAGGGCCCGGGTGATCTTGCGCGAGTAGTCGCGGAAGACGGGGCTGAAGTGGCCGGCGTGCTGGCGGGAGCCGTGTTCCTGGCGGCGGCCGTCGGCGTCGAAGCGCAGCACCTCGGGGTGATCGCGGGTGAGCCAGCGCGGGGGCGTGGCGGTGGGCGTGCAGAGGAGGGTGCGGATGCCGACGGCGCCGAAGCGCGCGATGGTCTCGTCAAAGAGGGAGAAATCGTAGACGCCTTCGGCGCGTTCGATGATGTCCCATGCGAATTCGCCCATGCGGACGATATTCCAGCCGGCGGCGCGGAAGCGCTCCGGATCTCGGGCGCGCGTGGCGGCGTCCCAGTGCTCGGGGTAGTAGGCCGAGCCGTAGAGGAACTCGCGCAGCGGGGTGGGGCGGAGGTGGGAGAGCGGGCGGGACATGCTTTGAGATTGGCCGGGCGGGATCAGGGCAGGCGGGACTCGGCGGGGCCGTCGTAGGAGGGGCGGAGACCGCCGAGATCGAGGACGATCTTGTCGACGACGACGCCGGCATCGACGGCGACGAGGTGAAGCGTGTGCCAGCCGGCGGCAAGCGTGGCCGGAAGCCGGAGGGTGGCTTCGGTGGCGTTGGCGAGGACGCGTTGTTTCCACGCGTCGGATTTCGGGTCGAAGCCGGAAGTCACGGCGAGCGGTAGAGGGGCGCCGTCGTCGATCGCCAAGGCGAGCCGAAGGCCTTTGCCGGAGACGAGCGGATGGGTGGGCAAAAGACGGACGCGTATCGAAGCCGGCGCGGCTGAACCGGTCGGGACATGGAAACGGTAGCCCAGGCGGGGCGCGGCGCCGGCCGGGATTTCCGCGGTGGAAGGCAGGATGGTGACGGCGGATCCGCTGCGACCGAGTCCGGCGATGGACCGCCAGCCTGCGCCGGACGGCAGGTCGATGCGCGAGGTGAAATGGCCGGCAAGGATGGAGACGACGCCGTCGCGTTCGACGAAATCGCCCGGGCGTGCGCCGGCTGGCGCGACGAGCGCGGAGGGGGCGGCGGCGGGCTGGGCAGCGCGGACGGCGGTCTGGGCGGAAGAGTCGGGCGGGGCGATCGGGTCGGGCTGAAAACTCTTCCATTCTTTGGCGGAGAGACCGTTGACGGAGAGGATGTGGCGCCACTTGCCGCCGGCGATGGTCTCGTTGTAACGACGGGTGAGCTCGGCAATGCGGGCTGCGCCGCGTTCGGAGAGGACAAAGGTCTCGGAGGCGGCCGTGTTTTCCCCACGCGCTTTTTGGAGTCGAGCGAGTTCGGCCCGGAAGTAGCGCTCGTTGGCGGCGGCGGCGGCGGAAACAGGATAATCGACCAACTCGAAAAAGGCGTCCTGCGACTCGGCGGGGAGGACGGCGGCCACGGCGGAGGAATCGCGGGCGAGGGAAGCGTAGGCGTCGAGACGCGCGGTGATTTCGGCTTCGGTGAGCGTGGTGGGCGCGTAGGGCGTCTTGGGCAGGTGCCACTGCAGGTGCTCGGGCTTGCGCGCGAAGGCGAGGGCCTGGTGGCGAGCCCAGAGCCCGGCGATTTTATCGGCGTGGGCGGCACCGAAGTCGCGCGCGGCCATGGCGCGGAGGAAGCGGGACGGCGTCTCGGGCTCGGTGCGGTTGGCGTGCCAGGCGAGATCGAGGAAGAACTCGGTGGACTGCTCGTTGGCCTTGAGGTCGCCGACGTTGGCGATCCAAAGCGCGCGGGCGCCTTGTTCGTAGGCCCTGGTCATCTCGGACCAGACCAGCGCGGGCGGAAGCGAGTCGAACCAGAGCCAGGAGAGCGGGGCGCCCAGATAGGAGAGATGATAATAGACGCCGAGGCCGCCGGAGCGGGCGCGCTCGGCGTCGGTGGCGAAGCGCCGGATGTAGCCGAAGTTGTCGTCGGGCCAGACGAGCGTGACGTCGTCTGGCACACGGAGACCGGCGAGGTAGTCGTCGAGGACCTCCTTGTAGGGGCAGAAGATCTGGCCGACACGGGTCGGGTCGCCGCCGCCGAGGTGGCGGGCGAGCATGTCGCGCTGTTTGACGAAAATCTCGGTGAGCGTGGCGATGCGCTCGGCCTGGCTTTTCGGTCCGACGATGGGGCTGTCGTGGATACCGCGCATGCCGAGGGTGAAGAGGCTTTCGCCATGGGTGCGCTCCTTCACGCGCTGCTCCCAGTAGTCGAGCACGCCGGCGGGGTTCTTGATGTAGTTGTAGTCGTCCTTGGGCGCGGTCCATTCACCGACGTTGTTTCGGAGCATGGGCTCGGCGTGGCTGGAGCCCAGGATGATGGCGTAGGTGTCGGCGACGGCGGCGTTCCCGGGAACCTGGTGAAAAGGCGTGGTGGTCGGGTGCATGCCGGGCCAGAGGAGATTGGCGCGTAGACGCAGCAGGAGCTCGAACATGCGCCCGTAGGTCTTGGGGCCGATGTTGCCGACCTCGGGCTCGTGGGTCTTCGCGGCCCAGGGAACCAGTCCCCAGTCCTCGTCGTTGATGAACACGCCGCGATATTTGACCGCGGGTTGGTCGACGGGCTCATCGCCGACGGAAAAACGCAAAGCGGAACGGCGCACGACGGGCACGTCGGCCCACCAATACCAGGGGGAAACGCCGATGCGGCGGGAGAGCTCGTAGACGCCGTAGGCGAGCCCGCGTCGATCGGAGCCGGACACGGTGAGAGCGTGCGCGGTGGCGGAGAGTTGAAAGGCCTCCCAGCGGCCGGCGAGGGAGGCGGCCGAGAGCGAGAGCTCGACGCGGGGAGCGGAAGCGTCGGCGGGCGGTGTATCGATAATTTCAGGACGAACGCCCGCGACGCGTTCGATGTCGGCGGCGAAGTCACGGGCTGCGATCTTCACGACCTCGGGAGCGTCGGCCGGCACGACAAGCGGGGCGGCGCGGCCATCCGCGACGAGGGGAAAGGCCGGCGTCGGGGACGGGCCGGCGGAGTCGGAATCAAGAAGGAGGACCGGCGAGGCCCAGGCGGTGATCGGGGCGAGAAGAACGACGAGGAGGAGGCGGCGGGGGGACGGCATGGCGGGGCGGAGGTTCAGACGACGGAGGACGGGGTGGCGGTTTCGCGGCCGCGGAGCAGGCCTTCGCGGTATTGGCGCGGAGTCTGGCCGAGGCGGCGTTTGAAGGCGTGGTGGAAGTGGGGAGCGCTGGCGAAGCCGATGCTCGCGGCGACGTCCGCGACGGAGGGGCCGGCGTGGGCGAGCAGGCGGCATGCGTGGGCGATCCGGCGGTGGAGCAACTCCTCGGTGAGGGTGGAGCCGAGCTGTGATTGCAGGAGTTGTTGCACGGTGCGAGGGGCGACGCCCACGGCGGTCGCGACCTCGGACAGCCCGAGAGGGCGATGGTGGTGGCGGTCGAGATGGAGCAGGATCTCGCGCAGGACGGGATGCGTGACGGCGAAAAACTCGGTGCTGCGCCGCGTGGTCACGCCATCGGGCGGCAGGATGACGCGGGTGCCGCGCGTGGCCCGGCCGGCCATGATCGCCTCGAGCAGTTCGGCTCCGCGGGCGCCGACTTGCTCGAGGGGGTGGCGCACGCTGGACAGCGGAACGCAGGAGGTTTCGCAGACGAGCGGATCATCATCGACCCCGAGGATGGCGATTTCCTCGGGCACGAGTCGTTCGAAGTGGAGGGCGGCGTCGAGGACACGGCTGGCCCAAAGGTCGTTGAAGCAAAAGACGGCGAGCGGGGCGGGCAACGTCGAGAGCTGGGTGTGGAGCCGGTCGAGCTCGGCGGACCAGTCGAGGGAGGCGTCGGCGAGGGGCGGTGCGGAGTCTAGCTCGACGCAGGCGTGGCCGTGATCGGCGAGCGCAGAGGCGAACGCGGCGTGGCGTTGGCGGCTCGCGGCCGAGTCTGGCGAGCCGTAGTAGGCGAAGCGCCGATGGCGTCGCTCCAAGAGGTAGTTGGCGGCCGCGCGGCCTATGGCGGGGTTGTCGACGACGACGCGCGCCCCGGCGAAGTGCTCCGGATCGGAGCACAGGCTCACGACGGGAATCCCGCCGCGCAGGATCGAATTCACGACCGACCGGGGGAAAACGTCGGCGATGATGAGACCTTGGAGCGAGCCTAGCCCGGAGAGCGGGCGGTCCTCGGCCTGGATGCGCATGCTCAGGTGCCAGCGCCGACGTCCGGCATGCGCCGCCACGGCCCGGTGGATAAGCGGGTTGTAGCGATGGCGGAAAACGAGAAGTATGTGGGGCAGCGGCATGACGGCGCGGCGAACGGGGTTGCGCTATAGCGGAGCAGTTAGGAGTAGGAATTACGTTTAAGCGCAGCTACGGGGTTGTTTTACAGTATGAGTGCGCGGCTTTGCGGTCGGCTGAGCTGAATGCCGGGCGCGTGGATCGAATCGGTTGCCGGGTAGCGCGGCGCAGGTTCTTACGTTCGGGAAGGGGGGCGTCTGGCGAAACCAGCCGGTCCTCGGGAGTAGCTGTGCCGTGTCAATCGCCTCGGCCGCCGCGCTCTTCGGCTTTTGAAGCGCCTGCCACAGCCCCCCTCGATGATCTCGTTTCAATTCAAGTTTCTCCCCGGCGAACTCTGGTGGGGCCGGTCGCGCGTGCGACGACCTGAAAACGCCTTTCGGCGTGGAGGACTGATTTCGGGTCGATTTGCGAGACAACGACGCGAACCAGATCTCGGCCTTCTTTGTTTCCGGCTAGGGACGCTATCTTTGGAGCGAGGGCACCTTCACCCTGCGGGTAGAGGCGGGCGAGTTGCTTCGAGGAGGCGGCCACGATCGAAACCCCGAGGGGCATGGCACGCTGCGAGAAGCCTTTCTGGGCGCCCGCGCGAAACACCTCCCCGCGCCGGCGCGATTCCCGAGCCGCCGCTTTTCCGTGCGCCGCAATACAACACGTGACGCATGACCGGGAGGAGCCGGCGATCCTGGCTTACGCGGAGCGCCCGATCACCGAGGGTTATCCGCCGGGCGTGCCGATGATCGACGACAACCGGCAGGAGGGCCACGGCGTGTGGAAATCCCACCGCGCGCTTCCGCGACCCGAAAGCGATGATCGGGCGCCTGCATGCGCCAGGATTCCAGGTCATGTCGCGGGTCTGTCCTTTCGTTTAGCCGGACTCGATGGCCTTCCGGCAACCGCGCAAAACGGACGCGCTCGTGTTGGCGGACGACGGGAAGCCCCTTCTTCGCCGAATGGTGGAAAGGCTTCAGCGGTGTTTTCGACCTCACGAAATCCAAGGGACGCGACTGGTTCCGGGGATGGATACGGTATAGGGAAACCGGATACTGCATGGACGGTTTCAAGTTCGAGTCGGGCGACCTGAACTTTTGCCCGCGCGCGGCGATCGCGCAGCTCGAGGCTTTCGCGCGGCTCGGGGCGAGGTTTCCACTCAACGAGTTTCGCGCCGGTTGGAAGACCGTCGACCTGCCGCTCGCGCAGCGGCTCGCCGACCGTAACCACGCGTGGGACGCGATGGGCCGCGCCTCGGCGCCGCCCAAACGGATCGCGCAGGGAATGCTCGGGCATCACTTCGTGCGCCCGGACATGATCGGCGGCGGGAAATACGACTCGATTCGCGGAGACGGGTTCGCCGTCGATGCGGAGTTGGTCGTGCGCTACGCGCAGGCGGCGGCGCTGTGTCCGATGACGCCGTTCTCCGTCGCGCCCTGGCGCGTCCTCGACGCGCGGCACGCGACGCTTTGCCGCTAGGCGGCGCTGCTGCACGCCCGATTCGGCGAGGCGATTTCGCAACTGGCGCGCGAGGCGGCGCGCACGGGCGAGCCGATGATGCGGACGATGGGGTATTCGTTTTCGGGGCAGGGACACGGGCTCATCCGGGACCAATTCGTGCTCGGCGATTCGCTGCTGGTCGCGTCGGTGCCGGGGAACGGTCGTTTCGAGCGGCGGGTCGTCGTTCCCGACGGGGGTTGGCGAGACGACGAAGGCGTGGAGCATGCCGGGTCGGCGACCCTCGCGCTGAAGGCGCCGCTGGAGCGGCTGATCTGGATGCGTCGTCAGGCCGATTGACGCAGGTGGCGGCTTCGCCAGCGTCGGAGGCGATGCAACATCTGCGCGTCGCCGATTTTTTTCACCACCCGCAGCTGGCGGTGACGATATGGGCGGAGCCGGATCAACCGCCTTTTCCGCCGCATCGGCATGAGTTCGCCGAACTCGTGGTCGTATGGGCCGGCGCGGGTTCCCATCTCACCGCGCAAGGCAGCTACCCGATCGCGGCCGGCGACGTGTTTTTTATCCCGCCCGAGCAGGCGCATGGCTATGCGGAGGTCCGGTCGCTGAGCCTTTGCAACGTGCTTTTTCTGCCGGGCCGAATGGATCCGCCGACCGTGGAACTACAGGCACTGCCGGGCTACCAGGCCTTGTTCGAATCGGAGCCGCGTTATCGGGATGCGCAAGGGTTCGCGGGGCACCTGCGTCTGCCTCCGGACGAACTCGAGCGGGTGTCGGCCTTGCTGCATGAGTTGAGGGCGGAAACGCGCCGATACGCGCCCGGCGGAGCGACGCTGGTCGAGGCGCTCTTCCGTCAACTGCTGGTGCGACTGGCGCGCGGCTATGGCGCGCACGCGTCGCCGGGGGCGCGTCGACTGCTGGCGGTGCAACGCGCGGTGCGGCATATCGAGACGAACCTCGGGCGGCCGATCACGCTGGAAGAGTTGTCGAGGCAGGCGAAGATGTCGGCCACGAGCTTCAAGCGCGCCTTCAAGGAGGTGACCGGCGCCTCGCCGATCGACTACGTGCTGCAAACGCGTCTGGCGCGCGCGTGCCACCTGTTGCGAGATCCGGAGCGTAACGTGACCGAGGCGGCGCTCGAGGCGGGCTTCAACGACAGCAACTACTTCGCGAGGCAGTTTCGACGGCGAATGGGTTGCGCGCCTAGGGAGTGGCGGGCGAGGGAGACGGGGCGGGGGCGCGGTGTCTGAGCGGCGGGCCGGAAGCGTATCGGCTTTTTCGTGACGGCCACGTATTGCGCGAGACCGAACGATGCGCTTCCGGCCGCCCTTGCCAGGCACGGGGCGTCGGTCGGCGAGGTCCGCGGTAGCGGCCGGACGCGATCATCCTTTACTCGCAAGAGCGCGTCGAAGCCGTGTCGAAGGAGTTGGGATTGTCGGGCGATGATTCGGCTCCAATCAGCTGAGCGGACGTGGATCGGACGCGGTTCTTCTGTTCGGGAATCTACGAGCCCCCGGGTCGGCTCGGCGCCAAGGCGATCGGATTGCTGGCGGGAATACCGCACCAGAACGAACGCGGCGTGTCGTTGGGGCCGGTCAAAATGCGGATCGAGGGCGTGTGGATCGAGACGTAGCACTCCGATCGGCGGGTCGGCCGGGTTTACGGTCGCTCACAAGGCCGGGGATTTGTGAGCGGACCTTTACGGCTGTTCTAAGCGATGGGTGCCGGCGCCGATGGTTTGCGGAGCGCGGCCGCCGGGGAGCTCGACGGTGGCGGTGGTGTTGGGCGGGACGACGACGGTGAGCTCGATCTTGCCGTCGGCGCGGGTCCAGGAGCTGGAGGCTTTGCCGTAGGGCGTCTCGAGCTCGGCGCGGGCGGAGTCGAGCTGGGAGACGAAGAGCGGACGGACGAAGAAGTGTTTGTAGCCGGGCCGCGCGGGATCGGGGGCGAGGCCGGCGACGCGTTCATACATCCATTGGCCGATGGCGCCGTAGGCGTAGTGATTGAATGAATTCATCTCCACGTCGCCGAAGCCGTGCTCGTGGCTGTAGCTGTTCCAACGTTCCCACATGGTGGTGGCGCCTTGGTTGATCGGGTAGAACCAGGACGGATAGCTTTCCTTAAAGAGCAGGTCGCCGGCGATGTCGGCGTGGCCGGTCTGGTCGAGGGCGGCGGTAAGGAAGGGCGTGCCGAGGAAGCCGGTGCGGAGGTGGCCGCCGGCCTCGCGGACGAGGCGGACGAGATTTTCTCCGGCGGCGGGTTTCAGGTCGGCGGGGATGAGATCGAAGGCGATGGCGAGAACATAGGCGGTCTGCGTCTCGGGGGCGTTTCGGAGTTTCCCGGTCGCGTCGAAGTAATGCTTTGCGAAGGAGGTGCGGACGAATGCGGCCTCGGCGGCGTAGCGATCGGCGTCGGCATCGCGGCCGAGCGCGCGGGCGGAGTCGGCGAGGATCTGTGCGCCGCGGGCGTAGAAGGCCACGCCGAGGAGGTGCTTGGGCGTGTCGCCGGTGCGATCGGACATGTTGTCGCCGGGCTTGGGGGGAGTTTGCTGGTAGGGCTGGAGCCAGTCGCCGAAGCCGCCGATTTTCGGGAGAAGGCCGTCGGTCGCCTGCGCGCGATAGTAGGCGATGAGTCGTTCCATCATCGCGAAGTTGTCGGCGAGGACGCCGGCGTCGCCGGTGCGGACGTAGACATCCCACGGGATGATGGTGCCGGCGTCCATCCAGCCTGGGCTGCGCATCGCCCAGCGGGACATGGCGGTGGGCACGAAGGGGGGAACGGCGCCGTCCTGGTATTGTTCGTCGCGAATGGACCCGAGCCAGCTCTTCCAGAAGGCATGGGCGCCGGTGTTGAACATCGAGGTGGCGCAGAACGCCTGCGCGTCTCCGGTCCAGCCGAGGCGCTCGTCGCGTTGCGGGCAATCGGTCGGGATGTCGACCGAGTTGCCGCGCCAGCCCCAGGCGATGTTGCTTTGAAGCTGGTTCAGTTTCGCGTGTGACGAGACGAAGGCGCCGGTGTCGGGGAGATCCGAATGGAGCACGACGCCGGCGACCCAATCGAGTTGAGGTTTGGCTCCGGCGGGGAGGCCGGAGAGTTCGACGTAGCGAAAACCGTGGAAGGTGAAATGCGGCTCCCACTCGACGAGGCCGGTCTCGGCGGCGGTGTAGGTGTCGGTCGATTTGGCGGAGCGGTAGGCCTCGGTGTAGGGCGTGCCGTCGGCCTTGAGCATCTCCGAGAAACGGAGCGTGATGGTGCGGTCTTTCTCGGCGGGGACTTTGATCCGCGCCCAGCCGACCATGTTTTGACCGAGATCGAAGACGAAGCGGCCTGGCTGTGGCTCGGTGATGGCGCGGGCCGCGAGTGTCCGTGCGACGCGGACGGGGGCGAAGGGTTTGGGCTCGAGGCGGGCGGAACCGAGATCGGCGTCGACGATGACGGGCGACCAATCGGCGGGTTGGCGGCGCGCGTCGTAATGTTCGCCGTCGTAGATGCTGGAGGAAACGATGGGGCCGGCGTAGCTGCCTTCCCAGCTATCGTCGGAGGCTAGGATCTGGGTGGAGCCGTCGGCGTAGGTGATCTCCAACTGGAGGAGGAGCGCGGCGTGTTTGCCGTAGGGGCCGCCGCCGTCCTTGTTTCCTCCGAAGGGGAAGCGGCCGGCATACCAGCCTTCGGCGAGGCGGGCCTCGAGCTGGTTGTCGCCGGCGAGAAGCTGCGTGGTGACGTCGTAGGTCAGGGTGTCGAGACGCTTGTGGTAGGCGGTGAAGCCGTTCGCGAAGTGGTCGGCGCCGACGCGGCGGCCGTTGAGGTGGAGGTCGAAGAGACCCCGCGCGGTGACGTAGGCGCGGGCGCGGGCGATTTTCTCTCCGGGGTGTTCGACATGGAAGACGCGGCGGAGGAGGGCGACCGGTTCGCGTTCGGCGGCGGAGGCCGAGCCGGTCGTGGGCTCGGCGGGGCGGATCCAACGGGCTTTCCACTCGGCGGCGGAGAGGAGGCCGAGCTCGAAGGTGGCGGGTTGGCTCCAGCCGGAGGCGCGGCCTTTCTCGTCTCGGAAATCGACGCGCCAGGTGACGCGGTCGCGCGAGGAGAAGGGAGCGCCGGGGGCGGGCACATAGGTGGAGCGATCGGACTCGATCCAGCCGCTGTCCCAGCGGTCGCGCGGGGTGTCGGCCTCGATGCGGTAGGCGCTTTGTTTTTCGACGCCTACGGGGAGTTTCCAGGATAGGACCGGTGTGGCGTCGTGAAAGCCGAGCGGATCGACGAGACCTTCGCCGACGGTGAGCGAATGGGCGGGGGCGGCGTGGGAAATCGAGGCGAGCATAATGAATAAGCCGACGAGCGTGTTTTTCATTTGGAGCGAAGCGCGAGGGTCCGAAGGGTTGAGGCAGGCGTGCAGGATACTCTGCCTGGGGGCGCTTTCGCCTGCATCGATCGGCGGAAAACTAGCACGATCCGGTCGAGCGGCGACGAGACCTAGGGCGCGTGCGTTGAACGGGTTCGCGCGTGGGGCGATGCGGTGCGCCGTCGAGGGTCGCCGATTCCGGGGCGGAGATGCGTCAGTGGCTGACGCGGAGGCGGAGGAATCGGCGGACGGCGGTGGAGACCGGCTCGGTGTCGGAAACGGTGACGGGGCCGGCTATGTTTTGCGCGCCGGTGCCGGACCAGAGGTCGGTCCACGTGGAGAGGTCGAAGGAGCCCTGGACCGTGTAGGTGAGGGTGCTGTCGGCGACGCGGGTGAAAGTGAACTGGAGGACGCCGGAGGAAACCCGGGTTTGATAGGCGGCCGAGTTGGCGACGGACGGATCGGTGCCGAGGGCGTATTCGAGGAGATTGGCGGAGCCGTCGGAGTCGGGGTCCGCGTCGTCGGCGGACGAACCGGTGGCGGCGGATGTGCCGAAGTAGGTGAGGCGCCAGCTTTGGATCGCGGTGAGCGGCTGGACCGGCGTGGCGGAGACGGAGGCGGAGCGCGCGCTCTCGGCTACGGAGCGGGTGGCGGTGACGGCGTAGTAGTAGGTCGTGCCGTTCGCGAGGCCGGTGTCGGTGTAGCTGGTCGCGGTGAGGCCGGAGGCGACGATCGAGTAGGGGCCGGTGGCGGCGGGGGCGCGTTTGACCGAGTAGGAATCGACGCCGGAAACGGAGGACCAGGAAAGCACGGCCTGGGCGTCGCCGGCGG
>JACCDY010794968.1_pt1 | contig 41918 bp, 41 predicted proteins | sample 7446391 | NCBI WGS metagenome assembly JACCDY01 (sample SAMN15323451, study PRJNA562643) | freshwater metagenome | isolation source: river surface water | place: USA:Blue River Watershed | collected 2017-08-18
GCGACAGGATCAACTGGTGCGACAGGATCAACTGGTGCGACAGGATCAACTGGTGCGACAGGATCAACTGGTGCTACTGGGGCTACTGGACATACGGGTGCTCAAGGTGCTGTTGGTGCTACTGGAACAGGTGTTTCTTATTGGACACCAATTAATACAAATGATATTATAAATACTAATTCTGGTAATGTAATTGTTGGTCCTACTGGTCAAACTGCCGGCACTGGACCAAATTTAAATGTTAATGGTAAAATTAATGTAACTGGTATAAGTAATGGACCAAGTGGTTTAACAGGATTTTCAAGTAATATATCACCTTTACAAATAAATTGTAATAATTTATTACTTCAAGGAGATAAAACAAATGCTTACATTAGACCTACAAATAGTTCGTCAAACTTATATGTAGGAGCAGGAATAAATACCAATATGTTAACTATTTCTGAAAACAGTGGAGGAACAATAACTATACATTATCCACTAACTGTTAGTAGCAATTTTTATCTTTCACAAAATTATTCATCATTTACAACAACACAAATAGGATATAACACTTCCAATATAGTTTCAAGTCCAGTAATAAATAATGGAGCATTTCAAAATTTAGTATCTATAACAACACCGGCTGGAGGTGTTTGGCTTGTAGAAGGGCAGTGGACAGCAACATCATTAGCTACTTCAGTAGAGAGTTACATATTATCTTTAACAAGTACAAGTATTACAGCTGATTTTACAAGATATTTAATTAATTATACTGGTAATTATTCATCACTTTTTGCTTCTCATATAACATCTGTATTTATAACAACTGCTCCTACTATTATATACTTAATTGGAAGACTTACTACAGGAAGTATTGCTACTAATAGTTCTACACTTATTATTACCAAAATTGGATAAAATAAAATAATAAAACTGTAACACTGTTAAAATAAAAATTGAATTAATACTTTAAATACTAATTTAAAGATATAATTAGTATATAAATTTATAAAATGGATAAAATGACTTTACAACTTACCAATAGAGAAATTCGTGATAATCATATTCGCTTTTATGAGAAGGGACATAAATATGAAATTATTACCGATCTCAAATCCAAATACACATCTGTCACTACTTGGAATAAGTCACATTTTCCCAAATTTGACGCTGATGCTGTGATTGCCAATATTATGAAGGGCAAGAATTGGAATCCGGATAATAAATATTGGGGACAGACACCAGAGCAAATCAAAGCATCTTGGATGTCATCCGGTACATCAGTCGCAGATGCTGGAACTAATTTACATGAACAAATAGAACATTTTATGAATAATAATGTATTGGCACCTGGTTATACTCACGCAAACCTATTGGAGCATTACAAATTGGTTAGAGAACAAGGCCAAGATACTGTTACCAGAGGACCTGAATGGGAATATTTCTTGAAATTTGTTGAAGACCATCCTGAAATGAAACCATATAGAACTGAGTGGATGATTTATGATGAAGATGTAAAATTAGCAGGATCTATTGATATGGTTTATGAGAATCCAGATGGCACATTGTCTATTTATGATTGGAAGCGCGCAAAAGATATTACAAAGGAAAATACTTGGAAGAAATATGCTTTGAATCCAATTATAGGTCAAATGCCTGATACTAATTATTGGCATTATGCGCTTCAATTAAATACATATAGACACATATTGGAGACAAAATATGGTAAGAAAGTAACAAATTTGTGCCTTGTTAGAATACATCCTGACCATCCTGAGCAAACATATGAATTATTACCAGTGCCTTTATTAACAAAAGAAATGATTGATTTATTTGCCGAGTTAAAGAAGAAATATGAATAAAAAAGACTTAAATAAATTTTGATTATATTATAAATATAATCAAAATGGCATCTATTATTAAAGTTATAAACACAATATGTTTTTTATATGTTCTAACAAATCCTAAAATGAGAAGTGTATTGTTTCAAACATTACATAGAATATATGTTTTTTTTCAAATGGAAATGGATAAGAGTTTTGCTCGTCAAGATGAGTTTATAAAACATTTGGTAGAAGGTATATTTCAACCCAATAATTCTAAAATTATTGAGGATATTACTGAAAAAAATCAAGATCAAAAAGTAGTAGAAGAGAAGACAGAAGAGAAGATAGAAGAGAATATAGGTGATAAAGTAGAAGAGAAATTTGAAGATAAATATTTACAAAAATTCAAGTCTTTTAAAAATGAATATGTATTTACTGATGTAGAACTAGAATTACAGCAGCAAAAATATAGTGAATTGAAGAATACATTTGATAAAGAGAAGAATAAAGCAATTGAAGATATTAATAACAAAATAAATAAAATTAAACGTATCATATCTTGTGTCGTATTTGATGAAAATGGTGTTCTATTAGATGTAACTACTGATGGTATTCAGAGACTAATTAAATACTTCAATATTGAGGATGAATATAATGATGACCCTGATAGCTATGTATTGTCTGATTTATTTGGCGAGTTATCCGAGATTTTAGATGAAAACTACAAACAATTAAAGATTGAAAAAGATAAAACTGTATCTGATGATGAATTTAAAGACCAAGCATATCAATATATGCTTAATAAAAAGTTGGATGGTTACATTAATAATTATGTAAATGATATGACACCACTGGGTAATGTGTATATGCGATATAATAATAGTAAGAAATCATTTGAATATTATAGTAATAACTCAATTCCTTACCGATATTTGGAGCCAGTTGGTCGTAAATTTGTAATCACTTATTTCTGTAAGCCACTATTTATTGATATTGAAGATGAACTTAATAAAGCAAAGCTTAAAAAAGAGGAACAAGAAAAGGAAGCTATTAAAAATAAGGAAGAAGCTTTTAAAAATGGTGATAATAAGAAGAATGTATTTGCGAAGCTAAAATCATATAATAGTGTTTCAACTGGTAGTAGTGGAACTAGTGAAATGATGAAAATGGAAAAGAAAAACGCATTACCTCCTCAAATGAAGGTAAATTTGCCAAATGTGAATGTAACTTCTAATCCAGAAGATATGTTACTTAAAGAAAATGCCAATAGATATACTTGGGAAGGTAGACTAACTAATATGAGTTTACTGAAAAAAATAGATCGTAAGACAGTTGATAAGAAATATGCGATGACATTTGCTGATTTTAAGAGGTTACAAAATAAGTAAATAATTAATATTTTTATTTTTATTTTCTAGTCTTTAACCAGTCATTATATCCATTACTTTTAACTACATTAAATGATGAACCTAGATGATTATATGCTATTTTATATGCTTTCTTTTCTAAATCAGATAGTTGTGTAATATATTCAATAATAGATGATTGGATTTCAGTATCATAATTCTCAAAATTATTAGGTAATGGTAGCTCAGAAATAAAGGTTTGATTCATTTTTATAAGTATATAATTATAATAGTATAATATATTTATTATTATATTAATTCAATTTTATTTAGTATAACAAATATTAGGTTGGTTAGCACCATAATATGTTGCTGAGCATACAATACGACTATTTGTTAGTTTAACTTCACTATTATTCAACATATTTGTTAGTTGTGTTTCTATTTGATATCCATTTGCTGTTAAAAATGAAAATAAATTAGGTATTTCATTTGGTGTCATATAGTTATTACATTTCTTACCGCAATTATTGGAATATGAGAAACTATTTGGAAATGGATTTATTAAAACTAGTTCACAACCACAGTTATTATAGTTATAATTATATGCTTGGAATGGTGATAAACGACTAGGTTTAAGTCTTCTAACAAAATGCTGTAATGGACCTTCTGGGACTAAATTAATTGTTAAAATATTCTTATAACACTGATTATTTTCTAAATATGGCTGTGTTGTAATTGTAAATGTGGTGGCAAACTTCATTTATTTATTAGTTTTATTATTTTTTTATTTTTTATTTTTATTATTATTTTGTTAGTTTTTTATAAAAAAATTGAAAATTTTGATAACTTATTTGATTTTGGTATAATAAAATAAATAAAACTAAATATATTAACGCTAATAAAATGGCAGAAATTATTGAAGAACAGAATACAATCAAAATTGATCGCGCAATTTATCGCTATAAATTCACTGAGGAATTTATGGAGGAACTATATAACTTTGCTAAAATACACCAATATGATCATAGAAAGGATTTTAAGGAGGCTTGGGAAAAGTGGAGTGAAGAAAATAATGAAATTATTATAAAGGAAACAGAACGTCTAATTGAATTAGGATACAAAGATGAAGAAAATATTGATACCAAAATGTTTAAAAGTGCGCGTTATTATTTCAGAAAGAAGAGTCCTGTCAAGCCTGAACCAAAGCAACGTAGACAATATATTAGTGTAGATCACGATTTATTGGCAGCAATGGATCGCTATATTTTAAATAATGACAGCAAACCAGAAGCAGGCTTTATACTATTTTGTAAAGAAAATGAAGCTATTTTGCGCCAATCTGTGGCTGAAATATGCGCACAAGGTATAAATGATGTTCAACAAATTCAAGCAAAAATCAAGAAGACATATAAAAATCGTTATTATTTACTCATAAAACAACAATGAACTAATAAATATACTAACAAATTTTGAAAATAAAGTAATAAAAACATTATAATATGATTTGTATAATTATAATCAATGTATAAATGTGTTTATTTTTTCTTAGATCCGAGTAGTGATAATCCGGACTTTAAATCCGGACACAAATTTAAGTCGCGCAACATAAAATACGACTTTTTTGGTAAGAATGAAATTGGTATTGTAAAACGTATTAAAATGGTGCCAAATTATGCGTCACATTTTTATGTATTTGACAGCGCCGAGTCTGTAAAAATTGCCGAGGTTGGGTCTAGTTGCTACGAATTACAGACAATAAATTTATTAAGAGATGACCATAATATGCTGTTGCGCTATAAAGATGAGAAACTATATTTTTTGGATGGCTTTTTCCGGTCTTTAAGTTGTTCTAGAAAATATATATATTTGCTGACTAACTTTTATATGCGACTATTGAATTCTATTAATTTGTTAGTTGGTAGCAATATTATACACAATAATATTGGATTTAAAACTATTGTTGTAAACAGTTTTGAAATACCTATATTAACAAATTTCAGATTTTCTTTAGATTTAAATAGAGAAAATATTACTGAAAGTTTAAAACATATTTTTATACAATATAATCCAAATTACATATATTGGCCACCTGAAATTCACCTATTATGTTACATATACACTAACAAATTGAGTAGTTTATCTAATTATAATGTTGATACAGTTATTAAAGACCTTAGACTTCAAGATGATACTAATATTGTAAAACATTTTTCCAAATATGTAAATAAAAACAGCGACATAATTGTATCTGATATATTACGTTCTAGTAATACTTGGGATCAATATGCTCTTGGAATGTGCTATATAAAAATGATTGAAGATTTACAAAAGAACATAAAAACAAGCAATAATTTTGTTGTTATGTTTTTAGATTTGTTGCGCACAACTATTTCTTATACAAATAGACCAAGTGTTTCAAAAACAATGACAAAATATCAGCAGTTATTAGATAATTGTGATGTAAATGATTTGTATATGTTAGTTAAGAGCATTTAACGTCTGTGGCGTCTGGTTCTGCGTCTGCCTCCAACTTTGCCATATTGTTTCCAATCACTGTCAAAATCGGCAACATTACCGCCACGTTGCTTTCTGCTTCTACTACGTCTGCTGCGTCTTCGTCTGCCGCCCATTTGTTGACCATCAACTTCATCATCTTCAATAACTTCACCTTCACCACCTCTTTGCTTTCTGCTGCGTTTTCGTCTGCCACCCATCATTTCTTTATCTTTACTAAGATCAAGCTCATCGGATTCATCAGTAATATCAGCACCACCACGTTGCCACTCACTCTTTCTCTTGGAAGCGCGCTTCATAGCCTCAGGGTAAGTAAGTTTCTCCTCGTGCTGAATTTTCTTGACAAATTTGACCCATGATTTGAGCGCAGGATTAACCTTTCGGCTCTTCTTTCTGCCACCCATAGAAGCCATCTTGTTAGGAGTATTCATATCTTCATCAGAATTTCCCATAGTTTCCTGAGGAGTTTTCTTTTCAGGAGTAGCCATAGACATATCTGTAGTAGTAGTAGTAGATTCGTCTTTTGTTTCCATTTTCTTATATTATAACCAAATATAATTTTTAAAATTTAAAATTGAATTTAAATTCCTTAAATAAGTTATTGTTATAATAAAACTAACAAACTGATTAACTTATGGGGAATTATTTTAAAAAAATGTCAAACAAAATAAGAGACGCATCATTTTCAATAGACTTACCAGGCTCAAATTTGGTTTTTACGCGATATTTGTATTTAAAAGATGAAGTTAAATTGGCATTATTAGTCAGCATATTAAATAAAAGTGATGATGCTATATTTTGGGCTTACGAATTATATTATAGTGGATTTAAAATAGAATTTTATGATTACATTTGGCAAATATATTACGACTTCTTTGCTACACTAAATCCTAGTTTTGAAATGTATTTACATAAAACGCTAAAGAATCCAAATGATTTATTACAAAATACCAAACTTGTTAGCACAGTAGTTCAAAATCTGATAATAAGACCATTTAATACGGATGTATTCTTTCTGAGAACAATTTGTAAGACATTTGAGATTGAATGTAATATGGTAAATCCAAAGTATGATATTACTAAACTAATTAAATCTACATCTAATTTCTATGAACAACTAACAAATTGGATTGATAATAAGGATTTCAAAAGTATAGCACAATATATCCTAAATGTAGTAACACTTATTTCTGACACAGAAAATAGTGATGCTGTTTTATATAAAATTTATGGACACACAATAGATATATTTATGAATATATATAATATCAAATTATCTAAGCCAAAGTTATTAAAAGAGTTTCAAATGGCTCAGGATAGAGTAAATGAACTAACAAATTTTACTACTGTTATTTATTTTAAAAAAGTAATACTGCTAACGAAAATTTTAACACTAGTTTCAGTAAAAGAGAAACTGATTAAGGGCAAGAATTTCTATATTATTGTAGAGCCTGAAGATATTATTCCATATGAGACTATAGAACTGACAATGAATGAAATAGGGATGAAGCATTATAACGTTCTAAAGACAGCGCGAATTTGTGGCATAGATGACTTGAAGCATTTATCATTATTTAAACTAGAACGTGATAAACTTAATCAAGAAAAAATTAAGGAAATGTATTTTCATAATTGGCTATATCACGCATCATTTTCACCATTGTGGTTTGATCGGATTAAAAGATACAGAGGTTGGATTGACTACAGAACTCAAAAAGTAGAATTTGTTGATGATGATGTATTAGAGCTATTTTATAAAAAATATGGTTATGAACCAGATGAACAAAATCAGAATACTCATGATAAAAGTTTACTTATCTATACAAATCCAAACATAAATTGGACAGCATTTCATAATAAATTTAAAACAAATAATTTGTTTATGTTAGATGATGAAATTTTGGATGAGATAAATAATGATAAAATTAAATATTAGTTGTTTTATAATTATAAAAAAATTGAAATATTTAAAACTAATATAATCTTTTTTATATCAATAAGTAAATAAAATGGTAAAGAATACAACTGGAGGAAATAGATCTAAGGGCTTTGCTCGTAAACATAATAGCGGAAATAAGGATAATATTTTACGAATTTCGGAAGAAGAAGGTGAAATATATGCGATTGTCATTAAGATGTGTGGAAATGGAATGTTTGAATGTTATTGTATAGACGGTATAACTCGTCTAGGTCAAATTAGAGGCAAATTTACAGGCAAAGGTAAACGTGATAATATTGTTAATGTTGGAACGTGGGTATTAATTGGTGTCAGAGAGTGGGATATAAAAAAGGAGGAAGAAACTAATTTTAAGGCTAGTAGCAGTCTAGTTACAACAAAGAAAGAGAAGCTGCCAAAATGTGATTTGCTTGAAGTTTATAGTGATAATGATAAGGAGAAATTACAGGATGAAGTTGATGAGAATTGGAAATTATTGATTAAGCGCGACCCAAGTAGAATAGGTGAAAATGATGATTATGATGATAATAATGACAATAGTCTTATTGATGGTGGCTTTAAATTTGCTACAGATAAGGATATTGATAGAGAACGATTATTAAAAGAAGCAAAACAGGCGACTACTGAGAAGATTACGATGGCTGAAACAGCATCATCTGCTTCAGCGGCTGATTGGGTTTCAATTGATGAACTTTAAAAATATCTTCTTGTAATTATTTAATGAAAATTAGAATCTGGTGTAATATCATGACCTAATTTTTTATAATATTTTATTTGTTCTGGTGAAAATACCTCGCCAAATTCGCTAACTGTATAACCATTTTTTTCAACATCATTTCTTACCTTCCAGGGGTCAGAAAACTTATGATAAAAATCTTTTTTATAATCATCATCATCATCATCATCATCATCATAATTATTGTTATCTTGATACGGATGAGATGTATAATTGTTTATAGGAGTATTATAATTTATTTCATATTCTGTATTACGATTATAAACATTTTTATACTGGTAATTATTAGTTTTATAATTATTTCTAAAATTATTGAGTGAATTATTATTATTTATAGAAACCTTTGCCTGTTCATTTTTAAAAACATCACTATTTGTAATTGTAATTGTAATTGTGCCATCACGATTAAAAGTATAAATCTTATCACCTTTTTTATAATTATTATTACCTAAATTCTCGTGACAATTGCTAGTTTTAATTTCTTTATTTTTTTGCTTACTATCTTCTATTTTTTTATCGCCTTTTATAATTTGTGACATATAATGTATATTTATTGATATTTTTAAATAGTTAATAATAATAATAATAATAATAATAATAATATAAAAAGTATTTGAATAATAGATTTAAAAAAAATATAATACCAAATAACCTACAAAACAATAAGGGGATTTGGTATTATACTAAGTGCTGTCTTCTGTAAATATATATAACATGTTTTTTATTGGTTGGGATATATAACCTGATTATAAGATTGCTGATAGAAGACAAATATACATACGTATATGTCTTTAAGTTCTTTTTTCCATTTAATGCTGACTATAAATTATAAATTATTTATAAACAATTTAAAGTGTATTTACTCTATTATTTTATACTAGCATTATATAATCATAATATAACTGAATTATACTATAAACTATGTTTACACCTGTAAATAATAACAAGAATAGAAGTAATAACAAAAATAATAATAATAATAACAATAACAATAAAAATAATAAACAACCAAATACACGTTTTAATTTTATAAGTGAGGAGTTAAAAGCAAAAGAGGAGAAATCTAAGAGTGATAAACCTAAGGAGAACAAACCAAAAGAGGAAAAATCAAAAGAACAAAAACCTAAGGAACAAAAACCTAAGAATGATAAACCTAAAAATGATAGATTTAATATGGAAAAATTAATGGTGGAAGAAGAAATTCAAAGGAACGAATTAAGGAACGACCAAAGGAACGACCAAAGGAACGACCAAAGGAACGACCAAAGGAACGACCAAAGGAATGACCAAAGGAACGAATTAAGGAATAATTATAGCCAAAATATTCCTATTATACAATCTTCTGTACCTATTGCTATACATAATCCTGAACCTAATATATTTCCTATTATTAAAGAAAATGATTTTCCTGATTTAAAATCTATAAGTCAAAATAAGGTTACAAAAAATACTAATTCAAATACAAATAGTTATAAAAAAGCAATAAATTATGAGAATATTCCTGATGAATGTGAAGAAAATAAGAAACCTATTGTGCCAACTGGTTGGGTCTATATTGTAAAAAATAAGACAGGAAAATCTGATATAATATATGGCCCAAAAACTGAAGTTCAGAAAAGAAAAGAATATTTAAGCACTAATTTGAATTATCAAATGTGCTTATCTATTTCAAATATGGAGGAAAAATGGAACCGATATGAACAATTATATGATAGTTTTCACGGCGAAAATGCTTTTAGAGAAAGATATGGATATGTGCCAACATATGATACAGATGACGATGATTATGATTATGATTATAATGAAACTGATCCATCTGATGATGATTATGATGATTATGAAAGTGAGTAAAATTATAGGTTTAAATTTATAATGTATTATGTAAACATAAATATAATACACTATGACAGATAATAATAAAATAATAAGCTCAGATGTAGATCTAGATTATACTTTTGAAGAACTAGATACATCTTGGCTACACGAATTTGAAAAAATAGATAAAGAATACAATACTTATTATACTGAAGATTTATTATTTGTTAGAGTTAATTATGTTTATGTTAATACATGTCAAGAAATAACTAATTTGGGTGAAGACAAATATATTTTTAAAACACCTAATGTTCTAACAAAAGAAGACTTAATTGGTCTTATTAAACGAAATAATATTGTAAATAATAAAAAATACTCATTATTATCTATTCTTAAATATAATATTAATATTGAGCCACATAATTTAAAAACTTTTTTTAGATCTAAAAATAAGCATATTGGACAAACATATTTACAATCTGTAAAGCATATTGATAATATTGTGTTTGATAAGACAATATCAATGTTTCAAGATTTAAATAACATAATGATTATATTTATAGAAAAAGATACTTCTACAGATAGGAATAAATCAAACAATTTATATAATGTTACTAAGCGTATTTATATTAATGGTTTTAAAACAGGATTAGTTACAGACTCGGGAACAGGAATACAGACAAAATATAAAAAGACTAGACGCAATCTATTTAAAGACAATTAATTATATTAATGTATCATTAAAAATGGCAGCACTTATAGGAGCACTAGATAATTATACTTGTAAACAACTTGGAGAAAATGGCACTACAGAATATACCTGGTCTAATGATATTAGAGAAAGAATTGTTCAATTAAGTTTCCAATTAACTAGAACTAAAGATATTTCTAATTTATCAAATCATTTTGAATTGTTACTAAGTGACTTACAAAAAAGACATAGTATTGATAAAATTCCAAGAGAGGAATTTATTGAATATATGTCTCTTCTTTATAAAATGGTTGGACATACACGTGATATTATTGATGGCAAAGGTGAATATGAATTATCTTATATGCTCTTATATGTGTGGCATAAATTTTATCCAGAATTAGCCAAATTTGCTTTAAAACAGTTTATTTTATTAGACGATAACCAAGATTTACATCCTTATGGTTCTTGGAAGGATATCAAATATTTATATAAATATGTGCTTAAACATAGCACTAATGAGTCATCAGTTTTTAGTAATGATTTAGTTGCTTATGGTATTCAGTTAGTAAATGACCAATTAAAACTTGATCATGAAAGTAATACAAATAATCCATCACTTGTTGCTAAATGGGTGCCACGTGAAAAGTCGCAATTTGCTGATTTATATACCCAAATGGCTATGCTTTATTTTTCTCATTATATATCCACTGCGAAAACTGATCTCGCAAAAAGCAAGGCTATTTTAAAGGCTAAGATGGAATATCGCAAGATTATTTCAGAATTAAACAGAAAGTTAGATACAGTTCAAATAAAACAGTGCGCCAATACTTGGTCTGAAATAGAACCTCAAAAACAGACATCAATTACAATGCTCAAACAGAAAAAGGCGTTCTTGAACTTAAATAAAGATGGCTCTCAAAGATATGAAACTGAGGAACGTATTTTATGTGCCAAACATTTTGAAGAATTTATTTCAAGTCTTTGTCGTAATGAGTCTTCTGTAAATGGGAAGCGAATTGGTCTTAATGATTTTACAAAAGAAGCATTAAAAATAATAGGAAATTATAATATAAATAGTCTTGAAGCTCAACTTTTAAATGCGCAATGGCTTGATAATTCGTCACAAACTGGTGCGTTAGGAAAGATGATTGCGATGGTTGATGTTTCTGGATCAATGAATGGTGATCCATTAGAAGCAGCAATCGCATTAGGTATTCGTGTAGCCGAGAAATCTATGCTTGGAAAGCGTGTTCTTACGTTTAGTGCTTTACCAACTTGGGTCAATTTAGATGGTCATAATACATTTATTGAGATGGTACAAAAGATTAAAAAATGCGATTGGGGTTTAAATACTAGTTTCTCTAAAGCATTAATGCTTATATTAGATGCTATTGTAGAAAATAAAATGGCAGCAAATGATGTAGAAGATATGGTTTTAGCTATTTTCTCCGATATGCAAATAGACCAGGCTAAAAATAAGACTGATGATAATGATACAATGATGAGCTATATACAGAAGCAATATCATGATGCTGGTATAAAAGTATGCGGAAAACCATATAAGCCACCTCATATTTTATTCTGGAATCTACGTTCAACCTCAGGATTTCCAACATTATCATTACAAAGTAATACATCAATGATGTCAGGATTTAGTCCATCACTTTTAAATCTATTTTGCGATGAAGGTTTAACAGCGCTTCAAAGTTGTACACCTTGGTCACTATTAATTAAAGCATTATCAAATGAGCGTTATAGTATTCTAGATAAGAAGATTAAGGAAATTCTATAATTTGTTTATGTGTTATATGTATTATATGTATATATGTAAAAATAAAAAAGAAAAATTAAATACGTTTATTAATAGTAAAATTATTGTTATTAATATTAATAACAATAATAATGAGTTTTGATACCAAAATACCAAAGGTAATTTTTCAGACATCTAAGACAGAACAACCACAATATGTTATTGATCTAATAAAAACACGTTCGCCAGGTTGGGATTATATTCATTATACAGATGATACTATTCTTAAGTTTTTTGAAGAAAATTATTTAGATGAATTTCCTAATATGAAAGAAAAGTTTTTATCAATAAGAACTGGAGCACATAAAGCTGATTTTTTTAGATATTATTATTTATATGTAAAAGGTGGTGTATTTATTGATTCTGATGCTATGATAGAACAAGATATAAATATACTAGCTCAAGATTATGATTTTTTTTCAGTAGAATCTAGTTATTATCCAGACACAATTTTTAATGGGTTTATTGGCACTACAGCAAAAAATAAAATAATGTATGAAGCATTAAAACACGCATATCATATTGATGTAGATGAATTAAATAAAGATTATATGACATTTTGTAAAAAACTAAGAGAGTTATATGATACATATAAAATAGATCAAAATACTTTCTTATATTTGGAAATAGAAAATGATGAAATATCGGCAAAAATGGTTGATAAAAATAATAAAATAGTGTTAATTCATTATTATTTAAACAAGATTATTCCTGATGTAAATAGATATAATCTATTGATTAACCAAAATATTAAACCAAAAATAGGAATTACTCTTAGTTTTCCCAAAACAAAGGCCGATTTATTCTGTAATGGAATAAAACAAAACGCAATATTTTTTTATAATTTGCTTGTAAATATTGGAAAGTATGATATATATTTTATAGTTGATAAAAATTCAGTAGAAGGTGAATCTTGTTTAAAGGAATTTGATTATAAATATATTCAATATGAAAATATAACTGAGGCTGGATTTAATATTATGATTTCATTTGATTTTTTATTGCCGCTTAAAAATTGTTTATTATTAAAAAAATCTGAAACAAAACATATATTTTATAACTGTGGAAATTTATTTATAATGGACTCTGAATCTTGCTTATTTGAAACCAAAATAACAGATTTTTCTATGTATACAAGATATAATTATTTTGATGAAATATGGAATATACCTCAAATGACAAATACAAACCATTTTTATCTGAAAACTTTATTAAGATGTAATACAGTAAAAGAAGTGCCTTTTATATGGTCTCCTGAATTAATAGATAAGGAAGAAAATAAATACAAAAAACGCTCAGGAAGCAAATCAATAGCTATATTTGAACCAAATATTAGTATTATGAAGTGGGCTTTTCCTTCAGTATTAATATGTGAAAATGCTTATAGAGATCCTATTATTACTAATAAAATTAATAAGGTATATATTACAAATGTTATTCCTGGAACAAATGCTAAAAAAAAATTCAACTTGGATAATTTTAATAGTATAATTAGATCATTAGATTTAAAAAAACATAATAAACTAACTGGTGAAGCAAGACATAACTCCTTATTTATTATGTCAAGATTTGCCGATATTGCGGTTTCTCATACTTGGGAAAATTATTTAAATTACTTATATTTTGATATGGCTTGGATGGGTTGGCCAATAGTTCATAATGGCAAATTATGTAAGGATATTGGTTATTATTATGATGAATTTGACTATGAAATGGGAGGAAGTGTATTAAAAGATGTTATTTTAAATCACGATGAAAATGCCGATACATACTTATTGAAAAATCGTTACTATATGTCAAGATATTTACCAACAAATAAGGAACTAAAAAAACAATATGAAGATCTAATAACACAAGTGTTAAGTTCTCCTAAAAAATAACAAAATAACAAAATAAAATTGATTTTAAAATCATTTGAAACATATAAACTAACAAATATAGATATAAATATAACAAAAACTAATTAAGTTTATATGTTTTATATAGCATCAACGCGATTTAATAATGACACTTATGAAGAGAATATAGCATATCGTAAAAAGACTGGTATACCTGTTATTTATGGCACAAGTATCCGTATACAAGAAAAATATGATGTTGGAACATTAATGTTTGTTGCTGAAATGAATAATGATGAGAACCAAATAGAAGGCATTGGTCTTATTAGAAACACACTGGTTTATGATAAGAAACATAATATTTACATAAATAGTGACTATAATCGTTATTTATATAAGGGTGACTACTGGATAAGTCGTAAGACTATTTTAGATAATGATGAAGAAATTATAAAAATATGTGATACTGTTTTATTTAAAGGCAAGTCTCATTTAAAACGTGTTTCTGGTATTTCAGTGCTAACTAAGCAGTTATTTACAAACTGGGATTATAAATTGTCTGTTTTAAAGAATAAAATACGATTATTATTTATAAAAATACATTCTTTAAATGGGCCGAATAATATATTATATGAAAACAACTTAAAGAACTCATGTGAAGATTCTGACTTTGATGATGGCGAAACATTTGAAATAGTTCCTGTTAAGAAACGTAAAATAATGTCTGAAAAATAATGCCTGTAAAATTAATATATAAAAATAACCTTATCTATTAATATACTAATATATATGTCCAAAAATACAAATAATAATACCAGTGATTTAGACACAAATATAGATAATTATACGGTTCCTGAAATGTTATCTATTTTGGGTTTAGATTCTAATCCAAGTGATGAAGATATTACTAATGCCGCAAATGTATACATAACTAAATTTAATCAAACAGGCAATACAGAAATGTCTAATTTTTTTCAGGATATGGAAACGACATTGCTTGCTTATAATAATCCTGATATAAATGAACCTCAAGATGATGGCGGACAAGCAGATACATGGTATAAGAATGAAGCATTAACACAAGATAATTCTGTTCAAAATAATAAAATCACAGATCGTAAACAAAAAGTTGATATTTATGATAATGAACACGCACCAATGAATAGACAACAATTAGGTGTAAGTAATAATTTTCAAGTTCCTGTAGCACAAGATACATTAAATCCCAATTTAAAAAATGTTACATCAAGATTTGTTGTAATAGATAGTCAATTTAGACAAGCAACTGGTGGTATTGATACAATATCTACTGATTATACACTGGACTTATCTGATCCTTTAACAGATACACTATCACTACGTCTATATTCAATACAGATCCCATTTACTTGGTATATAATAGATACAATATATGGTAATACTTGCTTTTGGATTATTATACCATATAACACATTAAATAACTTGACTTATGAAATTAAAGTATCTTTTATACCTGGTAATTATACAAATACTACATTTCAAACTGAATTTGCCGCAGCAATTGCTAGATCAGGTATTACTAATCCTGGTGGAGGCGCCACACCATTAATAAATATTAATACAAATAATGGTAAGGTTACTATTAATTTAGATGGCTGGGTGTATACTGATCCAGTTACTATGACTGTTATTCCAATTACTGGTATAACTGAAACAAGTGATATATTTGATGTAACACGTAATCCATATTTTTTATTTTTTGATTTTGGTGGTAAACTAAATTGTCTTACAAATGGTGCTGGATGTGCTGCGCAAAATATGGCATTTAATGGCACACTTGGATGGCTAATGGGTTTTAGACTGCCAATTTTGCCTATATTTAAAAGTCCAGGTAATACTTCTACCGCAGTGATTAATCTACAAGGCCCTAAATATTTTATTATTGTCCTTGATGATTATAATCAGAATCATATAAATAATGGTCTTATAACTATTACTGAATTATCTAATAAATTACCAATCCCATCTTATTATAATACATCACAGCCTTCAACATGTGTTCCTAATGTAAGTAATCCTTTTGCTGGATTATCTGGATTAGACGCATTATCATTAGGTGTAAATCCAACATCTGACAAATTGGATTCTGGCTATGGTCAACGACAAGTTGTGTTACCATCCGCACCAAGAACGCTTACTCAGGCACAATTGTATACAATCAATGAAATAATTAAAAATAGAGAAAAAAATACATCTTTTAGAGCAAAGGCGCCAACAAATTCAGATACATTTGCTATTATACCTATAAAACGCAGTTCAGCAAGCACTGGTGAAATATATACAGATTTTAGTGGTTCACTACAAGATAATACCAGAGTCTATTTTGGACCTGTAAATGTAGACCGAATGCGTGTTAAATTAGTAGATGACCGCGGTTATACAGTAAATTTAAATGGTGCCGAATGGTGTTTTACAATTGTAGCTGAGTGTTTGTATCAGTATTAATTTTTTTATTTTTATAATATAATATAGTAATATGTATTACTACATTATAGATCAAATAAATGATATTACAGATGATATAAATAATCTTATTGATTTTAATAATATAACAATAAATCTAACAAATATAGTTCATTTGATTGGATATTTGACACCATTTATTATGTTAGTTACAACATCTTTATTATTAAGAAATAAGGCAATATATTTAAAATTCTTTTTCTATGGCTATATATTTAATATTATAGTGAACTCATTATTAAAATGGACAATAAAAATGCCCAGACCATTAAATGATTGGAAAGTATTAGAACTTGGTATTACACATACTAAGCGAATTGGATTTGATAAGTATGGAATGCCTTCTGGACACGCCCAACATTGTGGATTTATGTTGGCATTTATTACACTTGTTTTAGACAGTCCATTTATTACAGGTATATATTCTGTTTTGTCACTTATTTGCTTATATCAGCGCTACTTGTATCAAAATCATACAATTATACAAATTATTGTAGGATTTGGTATAGGGTTATTAGTTGGTTATATATTTTATCAAATAGCTTCTAAAAAATTGGTTGGAAATATTAAACGGCGACCAGATGATAATGCGCCTATATAATATTATTTAGTTATCTTTGGCAACTGTATGTCATATTTAAATATACTGAAAATGTTATTTTGTTTTAAATCAGGTAGTTCTTCACAAACAGTCTTTTTTGTGCCACCTATTTGGCTGTGTTTTTGTGTATAATTGCGTCTTTTCTTTTTATTATTTATGCTATTTATGTTATTTATGCTATTTATATGCTTAAGTGTTTTTCTCTTACTTCTATTTTTATTTTTGTTCATATTCATATTATTCTGTCTTATATATATTATAGAATAATATGCTTCATTTATTTCTTATTTTAATCATTATAATTATTACAATTCTTATATTTGTTAGTATATGTATTTATAAACAGCAACAAATACGAAATACAGAAATACCAATCCAAAACAGTGGATTACAAGAAGGATTAACTAACAAAAGTAATGACAGTTCAACTATTATTTTAATTGGCGACAGTATATTAAATAATAATAATTATATTTTTACTGAAGGAAAATCTGTATCTGAATTAATTAAAGCGAAACATAGTGATACATATCTTTTTGCTAAAGATGGAGCTGTAATTACTGATTGTTATACACAAATTGAGCAAATATCTAAGATTGAATCTGAATCTGATACAAATTTGCGAGAAAATATATATATTTTCGTCTCAGCTGGTGGTAATAATATTTTAAGTAGTCGTGGCACATTATCTAGTGAAATTATAGAGTCATTTTTTCAGCAATATTCTACCCTAATACTTTCATTAAAGAGCAGTTTTCCTAATGCTCAAATATATTTATTGAATTTATATTATCCATTAGATAGCCGATTTAAGAATTTATACACATATATTGATCAATGGAACACATTACTTTCAGAATTTACCGAAAATAATAAGTTAAAAGTCATACAAACTAACAAATTTATGTTAAAAAATAGCGATTTTACTAATGCGATTGAACCATCTGAAACTGGAGGTAAAAAGTTAGCAGACGCAATATTAAGTTCTGTAGTAAATTAGTAGCATATATCCCTTCATAAAATTCCACGTCAACTTCTTTCCTTCATCTTCCGAACCCTTAAATTGCCATCTATGCTCTGTATTAATATATTTTTTCCAGTCCATAAATACAAGACGATGATAGCTCATACCATCATAAGCCATTTCCTTACTTTCACATGTTAATAATGATGAGAAATGCTGCTGATTTGTATCTCTAATAACACAACTGTCTAATGTGTATTTATTATTATTTAGATAGAAACTAGTAGGCTTGTTAGTTGTTGGCTTTTCATCATCAAAAAATTCTAATATAATTACGTGTGGACTATGTTTAATTGGTTTCTGTTCAGTTTCTTTAACTATTTTTTCTTGCCAGTTTTGTTTCAAATCTGAGAAAAAAGATATTTCCAAATCTTTATTATTCAAATAGTTGATTAGAGACAAATAATAGCGCATTGGATTGCCTGCTTCATCAATATCTTTAATATATCTAAAACGCTCTTTATAATCTGCTGGTATTGCGTCATATACTTGCTTAATAATTGTATTTGTATTTAAAATATACGCATATTTATTGCCAGTTAGACAAGCATCTATTGCGTAATTTAATAACGCAAACCCATCTCTTAGTTTTTCAGGTATTAATTGGTTACCTCTTTGTTTCCCTTCAATCATTAACTGTCTAAAAAAGTGGAAGAATTTACGCCCTTTATCGCTAATAAAAAGTGTTACAAACATCGTATTGAACCAACAATTACCTAATGATTGGATTGGCGGTATAATTTTCTCTGGATCAACATGTTTGTTAGCTTTTAGACTTTTTAATAAGAACTTTTTAGCCTCAGGTGAGTTATATGGATAACAATATTTGCCATATATGTAACCAGGTATACCAATTTGAAGTGGTGCTTTTAGTAAAAATGCTTTCTCATTATTACAATTATATACCGGTTGTCTTTTTGCTGATACTAGTGAAACTAATTCTTCATTAATACTAGGACTATATGACGCAACTGGGGAGCCTGTATTAGAACTTTTCTCCAATTCATCATTAATATCTTGACTAATTTCGTCTATATTTTGTGGTGTTTTATTTGGAAGTATAATAATACCAGCACGTTTTATATCCTTATTATCCTTATGAATCTTTTTAGTATTAGTATTTTTTTTATTACGATGTGATCGTATTTTTTTTCTTTTTTGAGACTGTTGTTTTTTATGTTTTTTTGTTAGTGTCATTTATATTTTATTTAGATTATAAATTATATTAATTTATAATAATTTATAATATTATGGGTGCCAGTATATTACCAATAACAGTTCATAATGGCAAAATTTTGCTACTATTTGGAAAAGAAAGAGATATTGATGAAAATCCTGGTTGGTCTGATTTTGGAGGTGGAACTGATAAAGGTGAGAGTTTTTTACAAACTGCTGTAAGAGAAGGTGGAGAAGAAATGACTGGTTTTCTTGGATCATCTTCTGATATTAGACGCTTATTAAATCGTTTTGGAACATTCAATATTGATTATATCTCAGATAGTGGCTATGGAACATATAGATGCCATGTTTTTCCTATGGATTATGATTCATATTTACCATATTATTACAACAATAACCAGCGCTTTTTACAAAAACGTCTTTCATCTAATATTATTCGCGATACAAAAATATTTGAAAAGACACAAATACAATGGTTTGATATTAATACATTGGCTAAAAGAAGAAATGAGTTTCGCAGTTTTTATAAAAATATTATTGACTTAATACTTCAAAATAAAGATGAACTAACAAAATTTGCCAAGAAATGTATTAAATCTAAACATAATATTACTAGAAATGTTAGAAAGACTCATAGCAAAAAGACCAGACGAAGATAAAAACATAATTATAATAATATAAAAATAATTTTATGTTATTATATAGAAATATAATGAATATGTTATTTAACTTTGTATTATTTTTACAGCTCTTTACTGTATTAAACGCATTTAATCAGCTAGCATTATCAGGTGGTGGATCATTTGGAGCCGTTGAAATTGGTATTTTGAAACGTATTACAGAGACTGATGTTAAGAAATATGATTTATATACTGGTATTTCTGCTGGTGCTCTTAATGCCGGGTTCTTATCTTACTTTTCTAATTTAAAAAGTGGTGTTTCTGCCGCTGAGAAAATGTATAAGAGTATTCATAATTTACTAATATATGATATTTTACCTCCAACTGGTGTATCTGTATTAAATACAGAACCATTATTTAATACACTAACAAAGGTAATTAATAATATGCCTGGCAAACCGGTTATTCATACACTTATTGGTGCTACAAATTTATATAGTGGAAACCTAGATGTTTATACATTTGAAGATAATGATAATGCTAATAAGGTTTTATTATTAATGGCATCATCAGCTATTCCTGGTATTTTTCCACCAGTAAAATATGATGGTCAATTGTATGCTGATGGTGGTACATTAAGTAATGAATTATTACAGGTAAAAGGTCAAACTGGTTATCTAAATATTACTTATATTACACCATATGAAGGCTATACATATAATAATGAGCCAATTAATTCACTAAAAGATATGATTAAACGCACATTAGACATTGTATTCAGTAATTTTAATAATCCTTTATCCACATTAAATCAGAACTGTAAAACTCCTGTTGGTGAAATCAATAAATATTTTGTTAGTCCAGAGTATTTAAAAGACTATAATTCACTAAATTTTAATACCGGTGAAGAATTAATTAATATTGGATATAAATATGCTGTAAGCAAGAAATATAAGATTTGTTAGTTCTATTAGAATTATTTTATAAAATTATTAATTAATTTTATAAAACCTATTTATTTACTTTATTATAACTATTTTATTGTATTACATTTCAGGTTTAGGCACTGGGCTTAATGACCAGCCAACAGAGCTATTTTCAAGAATATTACTAAAATTACCTGTAGTAGTTTCACTCTTGACCTGAGTTAGAGACAAACTTGAACTAATAATTGTATTAGAAATAAGACTTCCCCAATTTGTAATTTGAAAATTTTTACGTCCAAGTTTATCAAGAACTGTGTAAACAGGATATTTGAATACCATAAAAACCTTTGCTTTACCATCAGATCTAGTAGAAAATATTCTAGGTGGCATTATTTGTTGCGCACGTTTTGTATAGCATTGTATATTCGCATAAACCATATTAAGATCATCTCCATATAAGGAATTATCTGTTATCCAAGGTAAATTATCAAATTTGGAAGCTTGACTGGCAATAAATGTATCATATGATTGATTAAGTTTTGTTCCAGTAGTTTGAACTGATGGATTTAATTGGGTAAAAGCAGCAGCATATTCACTTGATGAAACAGATACCTTCTTATATTGTCTTTCTAAGAAATTAAGTGTAATTGTTTGTAAACTATTAACAGTTGTTCCATCCGCATTCACATTGTTATAATCAATATTATTAATAGCATTGTATTTATAAACAAATAGATCAAGACTTCCATCCTTATTTGAAATAGTTTCGTGAGTAAGTAAAGAAACCTTTGTTCCTTTTCCAGTAGGCAAGTCTAAACTGAATTCATTTCCAGTTGGAGCAGTTTGAGCACGTGATGGTAAGATAAAGAAATTATCTATTCTAATCACAACATTAGCATTTTCAGCTGCAACACTAGAGAAAATATCAGTAACTAACAAATTTTGGAATGGTGTATTAACATTTAATGGCTGTAATAATTTCATTAGAACACCTGAATTACTGTTAGTTAATTGAGATAAATAGAAATTAGAAGTTGTTGTTTTTAATTGTATTAATCTATTAGCAGGTAAACTATTACCAGAAGTATTAGAAAATAATGTTGTAACAGAAACACCATTCTGTGATTTAAGACCAACAGCTAATGTCATTTTAAGAAGACTACCTTCAACTACAAAAAACTGTGTATTAACGGTTCTTGCTGTCGATGAGTAATTTGAGATTAATGACTCAGGAGCAGTGTGAGCAAATGTAATATTATTAGCCATTGTTTGATCAAATGTAATTGTAACACTAGATATTCCAAATGTGGGCGCAATATAAGAATATGTTCTACTGGCAATAAATGGATTAAATATTTTTCTGCCATTTACTGTGTCAGAAATAGGAAGATAACTTTCCTGGATATCTGATTCAGCAAATACATATGGTAATGTTTTTGTTTTACTTACTACTTGTCTAAAGAAAGCATATGGAGGAAGAATAACAAAGTAACTAATACTAGGACTATATTGAGCAGCAGTTAAACGTGTTCTAATTAACCAAGGACCAATTGAAATACCAGTAGAAAGATTATTAAATGTATATTTAATAGCAGGATTAATATTTACCCATTTTGTTGTATCTGGACCAAAAAATATGTTATTTGTATCTAGATTTTCAGGATTGCCGAGGTAATTACTATTCTTATATATAACAACTGCTCTATTACCTAATTCAACTGACCAAGATGCGGTAGAATATAAAAATGTATTTGAAACATTTGCTGTCTTTATCTTAAGTCTGTAAGAAGCAATTGATAATGCTTTTCCGGTATTATTAAAGTTAGGACCACTGAATGTATCTAATACAAATGTTTTTAATGTTCTGGCACTAGGAGCTGTTCTGAAACCAGTTGTTACAGTTGGATTAGTGATAGAAAATGTAATATCATCACCCATTGTGTAAATAACAAAATTACCTACATTATTTGGTGTAAGCATAGATACCAAAAATGTGATTTTAAGACCAATATCACCAATAATAACATTAGTTGAACCAACAGTTCCACTTAAATTATTTACAGTAACAGGACTATTATAATAAACATTAAATGACTGAGAAATTACACTAGGAACTGTATTGTCAGATGTAGATCTGTTAACAGTAAATGTAGCAACCATTGTGCCTCTTTGAATAGTATAAATTTGTTCATATGACTGTTGATTATCAGTGGGTCCATTAAAACCTCTGTAACAATCAATTGTTAGTATACGTGATATTTGTTCAGAATTAGTATATTGAAATGAAAGACCATTAGATGATATAGTATGATTTGATATAGTTGTTGTATCATTACTACTCTTATAAACAATTTCAACCAAATTAGTTACATTATTGATCATATTTACACCAATTAAATCACCCTTAAGAGAAAATTTAATAAATTTTCCAATGTCTGATAATTGACTAAATGTAGTAGAATTTAGTCCAGTATTTGTTAAATAAATACCAGTATCAATAGCAAATATATTTGAACTGCTCAAATAATTATAATCAACTGTAATAAATTTTTCAGAAAATGTAATAACTGAACTAGTTTGTTTTTGTCCAATCCATCTATCAACTCTATAAATATCATTAGGAATATTTGTAATAAATAAATGTGTATTTACAAATTTAGAATTCTTGATTCGTATCTCATATAATGATGAAGTTGTTCCAGTTTTACAAATACTTAATACGGTTGTTGAATTATTAAGAGACTCATTAGTAACTAAAACATAATATTCTGTCTTATTCCAAGTAGTAATATTTGAATAACCATTAGATATAGTTAATGATTTATTACTATAGTCTGTTGTATTAGAAACAGTAGCAATATTTGTGTTGGAAATTATATTATTTGTATTAGCTGACCAATATTCAACTGAATAATTAGTTCTATATGAGCTTGATAGACTAAGAACATAACCATTATCTACAGAATCAAATAACATTGTGTTTACATCACCTTCATCTGTCTGAGATTCTGTTGTAATACTTAATTTAAAAATACCATTACGAATAGTATTTTGCTTAACAGTATCATTTAATTCCATTATTGTTTCAATATCATACATAACAGATACTGAATATTGATTTGTGAAATCAATATCATTATTGTTACTATCTTTTCCTTGAACTTTTACAAACATATCACATAAATCAGATGAGTTCAATGTTCCAGTAATTGATTCTACTGATGAAAATGTCTCATTTGACAAAGAATAATTTGTGCCTAAACTATCTGATACATATTGTAAATATGATTTGGGTTGAGGAATAGGTGTTCCGTCAGTAATATCCATAATAGTATAGTATGTGCTATTTACTGTTATATTGGGAGTTGTCATTGTTAATCCTGAAAAAGGTCTTAGAGGCAATGTAAATGAATAAGACTTATCTCTTACACTAGTTGCTGTGTAAACTTTTATTGTTTTTCCTAATAATTTACCAGAAAATGTAAGAGGAGTTGTTATTTCTTGGAATGTTGTTGTAGGAGTTGATAAAGTTTTAGTCATATTTGCTTCAGGAATAGTCATAGTTTTACTAGTAACAAAATTATCAGTAGACCATCTGATAATAACAGAATCAGAAACATTAGGCACAGTATGAACTAAAATTTCATATTTAATACTATTACCACCCTTTATGAGAGTTTTTGTTTCTTCTAAAGATGGAAAACAAATAGTATCGTCACAATATGCGCTTTGAACAGATGAAACAATTTTACCATTATACTGGGGTTGAGTTACAAGATTCCATCCCTTAGCTATAGCATTTGAGTGAATACTAGAACTAGATACTGGTTTTAAGCTGAAAGACATCTTCGCTGTGTCAAATACATTATCCATATTAGGATATGGAATAAGATTCTCAACCGCAGCAAAAGCATATACTAAATTTACAGGTGTAGCAGTTCCATTACTTGATAAACGACTAAAACCAAGATTGTTAGCTATACGTTTAGTTGATTTAATTTTATAAACTTCAGCATTACTATTTGTATTTGGATTAGTGGCACTAAATTCAAAATCACTACTTGTAAAGAATGAGTTACAAATATTATTTCCATCAAATAAATCTAAAGAAGCTAATTGGTTTCCAGAATTCTTTAAAAATGATGAAGAAATATCCTTAGAGTTCTTAGCAACTAATTGAGATAAATAAGTAACTGAATAGTTTTGTTTTAATTCATCAGAAATACCTTCTTTAGAATCTTCAGTATTATAGAATACATTAGGTGTAATGCTTAATGTTGAATCATTACTAGTAGTATGTCTTGTAGAAGCACTACGATTATTTATTTTAATCTGACCATTACTAAAGTTACTTTGTGTTAATAATTCTCGTTGAGTATTTAAACTAAATAATGATGTATTAGCCGGTGATGCTACTGAAACTGGTGCTATTGATAGAGAAGCAGGTTGGATAGATAAACTATGATTACCATTAACATAATTTTTCATATAATTAGCATTATTTGATAATGAATTGTCATCTAATGTAAATGTATTTGCTACATCAGTTCTAAGAGTCATATCTTGACTGGGAGAATAACCTGAATTAAGTTTTTCAGCAATATTAATATCATATCTGTAACCAGATCCAATATTCTCAACACTTCTATTAAATAAAGAATAAAAAATATCATTTGTAAGTGTATTTTTAGGTAGTATTGAATTTGTATTTACATTAAAAATAGGAAATTGAATAAGATCATCTTGTGCTGATGAAACATTCTTCTCGCCATCTTCGGCAATAGTAATAAGAGGAACATCAGGAAATTGTTGGATTCTATATGATCCATAATGTTGAGATCCAATATTCGCAAATGTAGCAGTTTTAGTAGCAAACAAACCATTATCATTTAATCTAAATGAAGGATTACTAGGAGTGCCAAGAGGTGACTCTGCTCCAATATTAGAAATATAATTAGGAATAGGTTTACCAGTATTGCTTTCTAATGTATAATAATTCTGAATTGCTTCAGTAGATAATAAATCCATTCCTAAAGAATACTTTTTATTAAAGGTATCAAACTCATTTGCTCTTAATGGTCTTTGATAATTAGTAGTATTATATTCAGAGTTAATAGCCTTGCTATAATTAACATTAGGATTTGTCTCATCAAATGTGGCTTCCCAGAAACCTCTATTAGGAATAGTTCCTGTTAAATCTGTAGGATAAGCAATACCGGTATTATTACTAGTTGAAAAGAATGGACCTGTATTGGCACTCAAACTAAATTTAACATTTGAGTCATAAATAGAAACAGTTGGTGTATTAATTGAAATAGTTTCTTGAATATTATTTTCAGCAGTTCCAATATTGTAAGTATACGAATCTGGTGTAGGTTGTATAGATGAATCATATGATGACATCAAAGCAAATGATATATCAGAAATATCATTAGTTGTTTCAATATCAAATTCATCTCTGTCAGCCTTAAGTATTCTGGTGACAGTTAAATCAGATGGAGGTCTATCAGTTATTCCAGCATGACTAATGCCAGAAGCTAAATATCGTATTGTTGCTCTTTCTAGTCTATTATTAAAAGTCTCGGTTGTTTCGGTTGTATTTGCTGGTTGTGCTAGTATTAACATACTTTCATTATCACTAGTAAATACAAGATTTCCTGAAGATGAATTAGCAAAGGTAGACATGTATATATATAAAAATATATAAAAATATATAAAAAATATATATACATATTGTGAATTCCTAAAACATATTAACATTATTGATCATTATATTCTTACTGATAATAGTTGCTATTTGATTAATTAGTATCAGTATTTGTTAGTATATAAAATTTTAAATGTGAACTTAAAATATAAATGGACTTAAAAACATCACTCTTTATAATGATTTTAGGTAGCTTTTTTATTCAGTTTGTTTTAATGAGCATGTTAATGACAAATAATTCACTTAATATTCGTTCAAGTTTGGGCAAATTTTATTTGTCTGTAATAATGGCGTTAATGATGGGGGTTTTAGAAGTGATAATGTATGATTATCATATGGCGTCTATTAGCATTTTTTATTATTTATTTCTAGGACTAATGATAAGTGTATTTATCTATTTATATAGAAACCAAGTATTTATTTATGATAAGGATTATTTAAATGAAATGATTGAACACCACTCAATGGCACTTCTAACAAGTGAAGAAATTTTACAGAAAACTAGTTCAGAACGCGTAAAACGACTTGCTGAAAACATTATTTCAACACAGCAAGCAGAAATTGAGTATATGAATAAATTGCTAAATGTGATTTAAGATGAATATTCAGTTAAATACTTACTTTTATATATCACATTTTTGTTTATTTATAACAAGTACAATATCATCATATCTACCTTTAATATGTCTTAAATCATAGGATGATACATATTCCTTTAGATGATCAGGCACTACTTTTATAAGTTCATTAATCCAATCTATTGATGCAATATCTTCAATAATAAGGATACCATCATCTGCCATAACTTGTGAGTATAATTTTATAAATTGTATCATACTTTCTAATGTGTGAGGACCATCATCTAGTATCATATCAAACTTAATTTTTCCTAAAAAGTTACTATTAAAAAAGGTTTCATTATATGCGTCAAATCTACCCAATTTAATTCTAGGTTCGCAGCGAATTTCCTTACATACATTTGTTAAAGGAATAATATCTAGTCCATAAATAGTTGCGTTTGTAAAATAATCGTGCCATAATTTAATACTTCCGCCTTCATTAACCCCTATTTCTAAGACATTTTTAGCTGTAAGTCTCTTATTACTTAATAATTTTTCATATAATGGAATATATGAATGTGTAGTATTTTTGTCTGTTTTGGTATTATAAACTAGATTCAACATTATAATATAATTAATATATTTTATATTTTATATTTTATAAAACTTCTTAATAATATTTTTATAATGTATTTGTATTATTAGTATTATTAGTATTATTAGTATTATTTATATTTGTAATACTTTCATATATTGTTTTGGCCTCTCCATCTTCCATTATTGCCACCGGCGGAGATTCCCACTCGGTATATGATTTGGCTTTTGTCGTCGGTCGCTCCATTTTTAGCAGCATATCTAGCGCAGTAAGCCGCCTCAAAAGCGGGCACATTTTAGTCGGCAATTTGCGACTAATTTGCTTCCAACGCCATTCAAATTGTAGCGCTGCTTGCCAATCTGGAAATCCTTCAATATGGGCTGCTCTAATCCAGGTCTCACCTTTTGCTACTTTGGCACCAGTCGCATGTGCGCCGCCTTTTAGTTCTTTATTATGCTGCCTTAGACGCCTATCTAGATCTACAGTAGCGCCAACATATGTGGCATTATCACTTGATAATAATAAGTAAACATAAGATTTATCATTTTTATTTGTTTGATTTTTAGACATTTGTATTTATTTATATTATATTATTTAATTGTATTTCTAAATAATAATATTGTTATATTATAGCAAATATTAATGAGTAGCAGTAGTAGTAGTAGCAGTAGTAGCAGTAGTAGCAGTAGTAGCAGTAGTAGCAGTAGTAGTAAGAAATATTTTAATTGTTTACTAGCAACCCATAATAATATACTTCAGTGTACAATTGATAAATTAATACCTAGAAAAGGGGGTCCTAAAATCAGGTTTAAAAATTGTGCTATTTTATGTTTAACAATAGATTTGGATTCATACCAATTTAAATTAGAATTAGTATATGATGGATTACTTAGTGAAGAAGAAAGTGAAAAAGTATCAGAAGATAAACCCTATTATATAAAGGATAATACAAATGAAGACAAGTATAAAACTTTTGATCCTATTACAGATTTTATTAGTAAAGATAGAATATTAAATTTATTACCAATAGATATAAGTGCTCTTAAAAATAAATTAGAAGCTGATGCTATTAGATTTTATATAGTAAGGCACGGACAAGCAGAACATAATGAAAAGAATTTTTTTAGTACATCAAGATGGGGAGCAAAAATAGACACATCTGTGACACAATTAGGACAACAACAAGCAACTGAAGCAGCATCCGAATTTGAAAATATTTTAGGTCCTATTCAACATATAGATATTGTGTTTGCTTCTGATTTACAGAGAACAAGACAGACTTTATTGCCATTTTTTGAATTACCAAATGTGATTCTACAAAAAACAATTATAATTGACCCTTGTGCCAATGAATTGGGATTAAAAGGCGATGGAACTGGAAACTGTTGGGAAGAAACTGCTTCTTCTTGGGAAAAACTATCACGTGAAAATTATCCTGATTGTACTCCTAAGACTTGCCCAGTAATTAAATCTTTGACTGGAGATAATATTACTATTGATTGGAGACTATATTCAATATTTTATAAGCACTATAAAAAAAATATACGTGGTTATCCAAATGCAAAAGACCAACCTAATTGTGCTAATACAAATATGATTGCGATGGCTGTATTTTATTTATTAAATTTATATAAACCGATAGCACAAGAGCCTGAATATGAAATAGAATATGACGAAAGTGGAAATATAATGGTTGGCGGTAGAAAAACAAGAAATAGAAAGAGAAAGAGAAATTATAAGAAGAAAACTATAAGAAGGGTTCGTAGTAAAAGTCGTGGTAAATATAGAAAATAAATTTATAATTCTTTGTCGTCAAAATAGACAAATAATTATATATATAGAATTCATAAAAATGGGAAATATGTTTTGTAGTGCACCGTCATTAGTTAGTATACCTGTTATAGAGACTATTGAAGAGACAAAAGAGGAACCAAAAGAGGTTGTTGAAGAGACAAAAGAGGAACCTGTTACAGTCATACAAGAAATAAAAGAAATAAAAGAGGAACCTATTGTTGTAAAGGAAGAAATAAAAGAGGAACCTATTGTTGTAAAGGAAGAAATTAAAGAGGAACCTATTGTTGTCAATGAAGAAACAAAAACAGAAGAAGTTAGTGTTGTTTTAGATTCTAATACTGACAATAAAATACAAGAAGATGTTAAAATAGAAACTTTAGAAAATATACCAACTAACAATGAGTGCTCTTTAAGTGATACATCATCAACTACATCATCTGTTGATAACACTATTAAAGAAGATGAACCTGAGCCTGCTAAGAAAAAACGAGGTAGAAAGAAGAAGGGTCATTAAAAAAATTGAATTTTAATAACTTAAAACTTAAGTTATTAACCTAAACCAAAATATTATTTATAGAATTATGATGAACTCTTTTATACAGAAAAATGTTATGTATTTAAAAAATCACACATTTAAGAAACATTCAAGTGGAAATTATGGTATGTATGGTCTTAATTTTATGGGCACTAATGTTGTTATTAAGATAAATGATGAATTATGGAAGTTTCTTTATTGGGAACCTGGAACAGAAAATGCCACATTTATAAATTCAGATAGTAAATTGATCATATTTAATCCAAGAAATATTTATTACAGCGATAAAAGAAATACTATTATGCGAATGGAGGAACAAATAAAAGAAGAAGTTTAAATGCATTTTAGGCTATACTTTTGCTAGAGAAAAAAATGAATTTTTAGAATCAAATTATTTTCAAAGCATAATGCTCAGGTAAAATATATGTATATTTTAACTATTTTTTTCAGTCATAAATATTTTCCAAAAAGTCAAAAGGGTTTTGGATTTTGGACATTTTTAAAAATGTCCAAAAAATGGATGACGCAAAAGTTTCTGAAAAATACTCAAAAGTCACGTTGTGACCTAAATGCTCACACTCATTTTTTTGATTTTGTTAAAAATGAGACCATATTTTTTTCGTTTGATTCAGCTAGTTTTTTTGTCTCCTTATAAAAAGAATGACGGAGACAAAAAATGTAGCAAAAAGTAGCGAATTTTTTTTCTGTAAAAAATGTGACTATAAAACGTATAAACAGTCTAACTATGACAAACATTTATTGACAGCAAAACACAAAAAGAGTTACGGAGAGTGCCAAAAAGTTTCGGATATTGAGGAAGAACTCAATTATAAATGTGAATGTGGGAAAAACTATAAATATCGTCAGGGATTATGGAAACACAAGAAAATTTGTGAGATGATAATTGCGGCGCATAATGGTGACTTAAAAGAACCATCACAAATAGACAAAGAAAAAACAAAAGAAAAAGAGCTAGACGCCGATAAAGAGCCAGTTTTGGCTCAGGAACAAGATGATAAAACTCTAGAATTAGACAAAATTAGTGAAAAGGAGATGCTAATGATGTTTATGAAAGAGATGAAAAGCACAATGATTGAGATGTTTAAACATGTACAACCAGTTAATAACACAACAACCAGCAATAATATTCATAATAATTCACATAACAAGACATTTAATTTACAGTTTTTCTTAAATGAACAGTGTAAAGATGCTTTAAATATTAACGAATTTGTTGATTCAATCAAGGTTCAATTATCTGATTTAGAAGATACAGGGCGTCTAGGATATGTTGATGGTATTTCAAAAATCATACTCAAAAATTTACAAGATATGGATAAATTTAAAAGACCATTTCATTGTAGTGATCTAAAACGTGAAGTTATTTACATAAAATCAAATGACAAATGGACAAAAGATGATGAAAATAATGAGCAAATGAAGGCTGCTGTAAGACAAGTTGCTAACAAAAATATAAGACAAATTGCGGCATGGGCTGACGCACATCCAAATTGTAGAGATCCAACATCAAAGAAAAATGACGAATATTTGCGTATTGTATCAAATGCGATGTCCGGAATTAGTAGTGAAGAACAAAGCAAAAATATGATGCAAATTATCCGAAATGTGGCGCGTGAGGTAGTAATTGAAAAGTAAATTTTTTTATTTTTTTTGATTATTTCTTCATAGACAAAAAAATTGAAATCTTTTTTCTTATAAATAAAATAAGTATTTAGAATTAACACAACTATTTTAAGTATAACTAAACTAACAGTGAAGATGAGTATTGAAATCGCAAAAGCTACAGTTAAAAAGGTGAAGGAGCCTAAGGTTATTAAAGAGAAAGTTATTAAAGAGAAAGTTATTAAAGAGAAAGTTATTAAAGAGAAAGTTATTAAAGATGCTAATCCTCATACAAAATCAGATACAGAAGCAATCAACTTGGCAAAAATACACAATCATTTAAATAGTAATACACCTTGCGGAATGAAAATTAGACAAGCATTTACCGAAGCATTTCCTGATAGTCCACAATTTACAGCCTCTGTTATTTCAGGTGGTAATCGTAGTATTCATCACGATTTTCAAATTAAATGGACTAATCTAGATAATTTAGATAAATTAAAGAATGTTGAATTTAAAGGCAGTAAATATAAAAAAGTAGTAGATGCTACTAAACCTCCTTGGGTTGATGGTGTTCAGTTTTACAATGGAACTGGTCGTAATTTTGGTGTAGGTAAAGAATATGCCAGACAATTTTATGATACTATGTTGGATGAGATTATATCGCATTACAATATTACAACTCCTAAGCCATCATATGAAGAATGGGAAAAGGATGCGTTTTGCCAAGGAAAACCAAAGACACCCTTTGTTATTGAATTGCGAAGTAAAGGTTATTGTAGTGATTATTTGTCAGAGTGTCGTAAGAAATTCAATAAACAGTTTGTTTTAAATGAGTCACAGTTAGAAACGCTCAAAAATGAAGTATTTGATATATCAAATCAGGTTCTATCAAGCAAAGATTATTGGTTACAAATACATGGCACAATGGATGAGCCTGATGATTTTGAGGTAAAGTGGACTGGAAAACAATGTATGACACCTATTGTAAATGTTGAACGCAGTGCGTCAAAATCGGATTGTGATGTGAATTTTAAGTTTACTTGTGAGGATGGAAATGTATTTTCGGCTAAGTTAAGATGGGGTTATGGTCAATGTATTACAAATATTCGTTTAGATATTAAATAATTATGTATATATTTTGTATTTTGTATTTTGTATTTTGTATAATTAAAAATAATTAAAAAATAAAACAGAGTAGCAAAAACTCTTTTTTTTTATTTTTTATTTTAAACAGATGAATAAAATTGATTTAAAAATATACTGATAATATTTAATATATAAAATAAAAAATGAGTTCAACAGAAATTAAAGAAAAGAAGAAGAGAAGTAAGAAGGTAGTTGAGCTTATAGAAAGTGTTCCGGAAATGCCTGAAGCAAAAAAGGATGAAATAATAGATAAAATATATAACGCAGTTAGTCTATTTTCGGGTATGGGTGGAGATACATTAGGTATGACTCAAGCTGGTTGTAAAGTAATTGCGTATAATGAATTAAAACCAACATTTTGTAAAACACATCATGAAAATTTTCCTGATTGCGAGTTGATTTGTGATACTATAGAAAATAAAAAAAAATCAGTTACAATTAATGATATTTCAAAAGTGAGCGATGCTAGTTTTGTCAAATATAAGGGCAAAACTGATGTATTATTTGCGGGGTTTCCGTGCTTCGTAAAAGATACACTAGTTCTTACATATAATGGATACAAAGAGATCCAAAATGTTAGTATTGATGATAAATTATTAACACATACAGGTAAATTTCATAATATTATTAATCTTCAAAGAAAAGAATATAATGGACAACTTTATAATATTAAACTTAAATATCATCCTGAAATTATTACTAGCACAGAAGAGCATCCATTTTATGTTCGTGAGCAAAAAAAAGTATGGAATAACAGTTTGAGAAAATACGAATATGAATTCGGAGAACCAGAATGGAAAAATGCGTCAAAATTAACAATAAATGATTATTTTGGAATGGTTATTAATACAGAAGAAGTTGTTCCTACATTTACATTTGAAAAACAAGTAAATAGTTCAAGAGTTGATAATATAACTATTACACTTGATAATCCAGACCAATGGTTTACAATGGGTTACTTTGTAGGAGATGGCTGGGTTCTAGATACAAAAAAAACTGATGGAGTAAGAGATACACATACAATTCGTTTTAGCTTTCACGAAGATGATTTAGAATCAGTTAATAGAGTTAAAAAAGTATTAGATATTACATATAAACAAAAATCAGGTAAAAGTGATGTATATGGATGTGCTAATTTTACTTGGTTTAATATTTTGAAGCAGTTTGGTAAATACGCACACGGTAAGTTTCTTCCTGAATGGATACAAAATGCTCCAAAACATCTTATCCAAGAGTTTATTAATGGTTATATGGCTGCTGATGGATATATCCGACAAAATAATTCTACGCGTATTGTTACAGTATCATATAATTTAGCATACGGTCTTCAACGATTATATTTAAAATTAGGTCATATTGCTAGTATTGATAAGACTATTAGGCCAAAACAGTGTGTTATTGAAGGACGAACTGTAAACCAGCGAGATACATACCAAGTATGTGTTTATACTGAAAAACAACGTAAACAGTCTTCTTTCATTGAAGGAAATTATGTTTGGTATGCGCCATACAAAATTACAATAATAGAGACACAAAATGAACCTGTATATAATTTTGAAGTAGAAACTGATAATAGTTATATTGTATATAATACGATAGTTCATAATTGCCAGGGCTTCAGTAATGCCGGCAAAAAAGCAGTAGATGACCCGCGAAATACGCTATTTTTGGAATTCTTACGTGCGGCCAAATTATTAGAACCATCACTTATTATTGGTGAGAATGTGAAGGGATTATTATCACGAAAGACATCAACTAATGAACTATATATTGATGTAATTGTTGCTGAATTTGAAAAGATTGGTTACAATGTTATATATCAAGTATTTAAAACTGAGAAGTTTAATGTGCCACAATCGCGTGAAAGACTTATTATTATTGGTGTCAAGAAGGATAATCTATATGGCTGGACACCAAAGTTCCCTACAGAAATGTCTTGTAAACCAAATTTAAAGTCAATTGTTAAATATAGTATGGAAGGTGCTGCCAAAGTAGACCCTAATTGGTTTGAAGAAATACCAGAAGAATGTATTATCAGTGATTTATCAGATACAAAAACATATCCAGATAATAATGGAGCGCATCCATATTTAATGAGTATGATAAATGCGGATGAAGCATCGCGATTCTATGCTGATAAACAACATGATTATTTGTTCTCATTTGGTAAGCGCAATAGTCCTATTCATTGTGAAATTGTAGATATAAGACAGCCTTCCAAGACAATTATATGTACATATGACCATCAGCCGCGTTTGTATGTACCAATACAAAATGCCAGTGGATGCTATTTGCGAATGTTTACACCAGATGAACTGAAACAAATACAAGGGTTTCCAAGTGATTATAAATTATGCGGTAATATGAAAGAACAAATTGTTCAAATAGGCAATGCTGTGCCGCCACCATTAATTAGAGCAGTTGTTGAAAAGATTATTAGATAAATTAATAGCAATATATTTAATCATTTGTTAGTTCATTATGAAATTTAGATGTTTTTTCTCTTTATATATAATATAAGTATGCCACATAGTAAAAGTGTAAAATCTAGAACATCTATAAAATCAAAAATCGCAAAATCAAAAACAGCAAAATCAAAAACAAGTAGTTCAGTAAATATGTATCACTTTATTGAAGCATGTGAAAATGGACATACTGAAGTATTAAAACAATTGCTTCCAACAATAGATATTAATGGATTTTATGATGATGCTACTCCATTATACTATGCGACGAGAGCTAATCATATAAATGTAATAAAATTTCTTATTAATCATGGTGCGGATGTAAATATTGGAAATATGGAAGATAATGAAACAGCACTTGATATTGCTGTCCAATTAATATACCTAGATGCTGTTAAAATGCTTATTAAAGCAGGAGCTGATGTAAATCAAAAAGATGCTAATGGCAACACATCATTATATTATACTTTTACTGATCCTGGTATTTTTTATAATGAAGATAGTGATAAAGAATTAGAAAGAGAACTTGCTGTATTAATTGCTACTTTAATAGTAAATGGCGCAGATATACACAGTAAAAATAATAAAGGACTCACAGCTGAAGATGTATTTAGATGGAGTTTTCAAGATTGGCCTGATGATACACCATTTTTATTATTAAGTGGAGAAATTTCTCCAGAATATGTGCTTGAACTTTATAAAAAAGAAGGTACAAAGGAATTATATAAATATGTGTCTATAAGTCCTGAAAATAAAGATGATATTAGTCCAAGAACAACATATCGTAAATTAACAAAAGAAAATCAAATAACTATGGTTGGTACACATAATCCTTCAAAAGATAATATATTCAGAATAAAAATAGACAATCCAATTGAGTTATTTAGTAATTATCGTAATTTAGCAAATCCAAATAGAGTAGGTAATGACTGTGGTTTTCAAACATTGTTTGCTCTTGGTTTGTTAGATCGAAATGAAGCATTAAAAGGGTCAAAAAGTGTAAATATAGCTAGAAATTCTTTGAATATGACAGGTGTAGGACTAGATCTAGGTACAGTTAGAAGACACATATGTCGCATATTTGGTCTAAAAGAAACTGATTTACGTACTAGATTTCATTATAATCCAGACTTGGTCTCTACAATATCAGTAGATGAATTAGTAGAGTTTTTTGATAGAAATTTAGAAAATAATATGGCAACATTTGTTCGTATTGCTTGGGATACAGAAATAGGACATTTTATTGTTGTATTTAAGCAAAATGATATTGTACAGGTTTTTGATCCACAGCGAACATCTAAAACTATGGCAAGATTTACAAATACACCAACTAGAAATCCAATTTTTTACGCAAGTGATTTAGTTAAAGAATATACACAAAATGATTCTGACCCAGCATATTTATACGAGTTTAACTATTATTCATTAAAAAAAAATAAGAAGTTTCCTGATAAGCCTTTAAAGATAGAAAGGTGTTCGGTAAATTTACCATTATTACTTGGCAGAGGAAATAAAACAAGAAAAGGTCATAAACTAACACATAGAAATAAAACAATTAGACGTAAAAAATATTAAAAAATTGAATAATTAAATATATACCCATTATTTAATTATGGAAAATAATAAAATGGAGTTAGAAACTACAAATGTTGAACAAATGAAAAATATGGTGTTTGAAGTAATGGATAAATACACATTTCTAGCAGATTATTTGAAACAACCTGATATAAACACAGGCAGACCAATGCCTACATTTGTAAAGATAATGTCAACTATTTTATATTTACGCGGGCAATTATGTTTTAAAGTAGAAGCAGATTGTGAGCCATTTTATGATGATATAGACCGTAATGATTACTCGGATTTTGAAAATTTAGAATTATATGAAATATTTAAGATACTAGTTTGCTTTGTTACAATGGCATGTAGTTTTGTAAATACATTAGTTCCGGATGATGACAGTAGAGATAAAATGATATGTTCACTTAGAGCATATTACTATAAAAATAAAGATTTTGTTACTACAATTTAAGTGCTTATGCGTATTTTACTGTATATTCTCGCGCAATTCTATCAAATTCAGCTTTGTTAGTTTTGTATACTTTTGCTATATCAAGATCTAATGGGTCATTCGGATTAGGATCAGCTAGAAGTGAGCAAATAGATAATAATACTTTGGTAATACTTAATGCTGGACTCCACTGGTCTTTTAATATATCTAGACATATGCTACCATTACTATTAACATTTGGGTGATAAATAGGTGTCTCAAATGTGATTTTGGGAGGTTTAAATGGGTAATCAGTTGGAAATAGTATTTTTAATTTGAATACACCGCCTTCATAGGGTGTCTCAGTAGGTCCAATAATAGTGGCTTGCCACGTAAAAAGGTCAGATGGATAAATTGGTGAGGCAGAACAGTTGACAGGTGTGTCTTTTTCTATTTCAGTTAGTTCTCTTTGTAGACGTTTAATAGACATTTTAAGTATATAATATAAATAAAGATATTTTTAAGTCAATTTGTTAGTTAGTTTGATTTTTAAGACTCAAAATTAAGAGTAAAATAAGAATCAAACTAACAAAAGTGTTAAAATATGGGAGGACTTTAAACCAAATATTTTGATATAAATAACTTAAAAGTTTATTTATAATATAAATAAATGGTTGACATAAATAAATTTGATGTTAATAAATTACGAGATCAGTTTTTATTAGCAAGTCCTTTCAACTATATTATATTAGATAACTTTTTAGATTCATCATTGATTAATGAAAGTGAACTGGAATTAAGAAAATTACCAGATAGTGACTGGTTTGACAAAGAGACAGACTTTAAAAATATAAATAATGAGCCTGATTGCGCAACCCAATCAAAAAAAGTAGCATTAAATATTCGCAAACAAATACCAACAATTACAAATTCAATAATTGATATATTTGCTTCTGAAGAAATGATTAAATTTATAGAAGATATTACAAACATACAAGGGTTACAATCAGATCCATATTTGTTAGGAGGAGGAGTTCATAAAACTACAACTAATGGTCATTTATCAATTCATGCTGATTTTAATATTCATCCACAAACAGGAAAACATAGAAGAGTAAATGCTTTATTATATTTGAATTCAAATTGGAAAAAAGAGTTTCAAGGAGAATTAGAATTATGGAATAATGATATGTTATCGTGTGCTAAGAAAATTGAGCCAATATCAAATCGTCTTGTTATATTTAGAATTACAGATGACGCATTACATGGAAGTCCGGAAAAATGGTTAGCTCCACCAGATTACGCAAGATTATCCTTAGCATTTTATTATTATACAGATGATAGACCGGATGAAGAAAAGGCACCTTTTCATTGGGCAAATTGGTATAAACGATTGGGTCTTTATTACTGAATAAAATGAGTAACAAAAATGAAAATAACCACAATATTTTATACATTTGTTAGTTCATTTGATTTTTAAGACCCAAAATTAAGAGTAAAATAAGAATCAAACTAACATAAAGGTATTTTATTAGTATATTTATAGAATGTCATTACAGATTATAAATATAACAATACCGGCAGACGATGTATTGCCAGATATTATAAGCACATTTACACCAGAAGAGAATATATTAATGTTAAAAATTGGTAGTAATTGTTTAAAAGAGGGGCGAAATGCGGCTGCTGGATTGAGTCAAAAGGAGATTTATAATAAAATAAAAGATGAAACAAAGGATGAAATACAAAAACTAGAGTTAGATTTGTTAGTTGAGAAGGAATTAAAGAGTAAACTTTCAGAGGAAATATCAAAGATATATCAAAAACAGTTAGAACAAATGGAACAACAATTAAACATATTTAGAAAACAAATTAAAATTTATGAGTCAGAAAATAAGGAATTTGTTAGATCTGAAGTTGAAAAAGAGCGAGAAAAGTATAGAATTGTGTTAGATGAAAAGGATAAACAATTAAATAGAATGACAGAAAACTATGAAAAGTTTTTAAAACAGAATGAAGTCAAATCAAGTAAAAAAATAGGCGATGAAGGCGAAGACGCATTTGTGTTAATGTCAGAGACATTCAAGGATTTTCCTGGTTATAAATTAGAAAAGAAGGCACACCAGGCGCATAAAGGTGATATTCATCTTTTTTTTAAGGATTTTAATGTGTTAGTTGACTTGAAGAATTACTCAGGTTCAGTTCAGAAGAAAGAATTAGAAAAAATAGAGCACGATTTAAGTATAAATAATACAATGGATTTTGCTTGGTTGATTTCTTATGATTCAAATGTGTCAGATTGGAATAGATTTCCGATAATGTATAAGTGGATTGTAACCGATATTGGATTAAAATGTGTTGTGATAGTAAATAATTTAAACGCAAATAAAAATCCAGTAGATGTATTAAGAAATGTATGGAGTATTACAAATGAGTTACAAAAAATGATGAGTAAAACAAAAGTAGAAGAAAAAGATGTTCAAGATATGATGGAGCGAGACTATAATGTAGTCCAAAAGATCAAATTGGCACAAAAACGGTTAAGTGAATTGAGACGAAGTGTGATGGGTATGTCACAAATAACAAAAGACATAGAAAATGATATAGTAGATGCTTTATCACTATTGTCAAATGAAATAGTGAAAAATGAAACAGACAAGAATATAAAGATAAAAGAGTGGTGGGAGCAAAATATAGAGCCGGATGAAGATGATGAACATAAACTAACATCAACTGAAATATGGACACGATTTAAAAAGGATAATAAAGACTATGTTGAAGAGCATAAGTTATTGATAGATGATTTTAAAAACTATGTTAAGATTTTTATTGATGTAGATAAATATAATGAAAAGAGTAAAAAGGGTTCAATAGAGTTTATTGGTTTTAAATTTAAAGAATATTTGTTAGTTAGTGAGCCAATTGAGATAGAAATAAACATACCAAATATTGTTCAAAACAAAAAGAAGATTATAAATAGGAAATTAAAAACAAGTGATAATAATAATTAATAATGTCATTCAATATATTGGATGTTTTAGATAATATAGATAATATTGATTTAACACAAAATTATGTATATGTATTAGAGCTAGAAGATAATCATTATTATATTGGTAGAACAAGTAATTTTATACAAAGAATGAATGAGCATTTTACAAATAATGGTTCTATATACACTAAGAAATATAAGCCAATTAAAATAAGAGAAGTAATACAAGAAAAAACTTGTTATGATGAAAGAGATAAGACATTAGAGTATATGGAAATATATGGTTGGGAAAATGTTAGAGGATATGCATGGTGTAGAGAAACACTATTAAAAAAACCAAAAATTAAAACTAAAAATAAAGAAGATAAAATACAAATAAAAGAATATTTAATTGATGATAATGATAATATGATAAAAGATATGTATACAATACAAAATAAAGACATAATAGAAATAGGGAATTATTTGGGAAGAACACCGGGGTCAATAGCATACAGTCTAGAAAAAATGGGAATAGTAAATAGACGTCAATTAAGTAATGGATATTTTGACTATATTTTTAGTGATCTATATGATAAAAGTAAAAATATTAATAAGCCTAAAATAAATAAAAAAGATAAGATTGAAGAATATGTTTTTCAAGATAATTCTAAACCTGAAAAAATAAAATTATCAAAAGATGAAATAAAAAATATAAAACATAGACTACATAATATTTTAAATGCTTATAAAGAGGTTCCTTAAATCCTTGAATTATATTTAGGAAACGGGCTTGCCCATACCTACGGTGTTTCCTAAATATAATTATAATTTTTTTTGTATTTTATCACAATTTTACGTCACATTTTATTTTTTACAACCTGTCTATTGAAAATATATATATTATTGAAATTAAAATGTAATTATATTATAAGACAAATAAGTATTATAACATAAAAAATGTGTCTATTATGATGCCAAATTGTGGCGACATATTAGAAATAATTATGCTCTCAAAATATGGTCACAATATATATTTTATCACTCAAAAATATGAGCATTATGCTAAGAAAAATTATGGTCACAAAAAGTTTTAGAGTAGTAATAAAATTTGTGACCATTATGGTCTCATTTTTATTACTCATAAATTTCCTTA
>JACCDY011037735.1_pt1 | contig 41918 bp, 38 predicted proteins | sample 7446391 | NCBI WGS metagenome assembly JACCDY01 (sample SAMN15323451, study PRJNA562643) | freshwater metagenome | isolation source: river surface water | place: USA:Blue River Watershed | collected 2017-08-18
AAAACCCCCGGCCACTTCTCTGGCCGGGGGTTTTATTTTTTGGCTTATCTAGTTAGAGCAACAAAAAGTGCAATGAAAATGCCAACAAAAATTGCCGGGGTTAGATACTTCACCACGTGCATCCACGGTGCAGTCTTCACAATGGTCTCTGCCAGAGTTGACTTAGTCTTCAGGCTGCCCAAATCTTTTGCCACGGCCTGGGCTTCGTGAGCTGCGGTGTACTCAGCCAAAGCGCCAAGGATGCCAGAGGCCAGCAAAATACCAATTACCGCCCAAACGGTAACTTGACCCGCATCGCGAACCTGTTCAACAAGTCCGGCGGTGGTGATCAGTAAAAAAGTGGGAGCCAGCTGAGCAATGATGATTTGCTGGCGAGATTTTTGCCAAAGGCGGATTAGTTCGGCCTCATTCATGGTTTACTCCTTTATTGGACGTTATTTAAAGGTTAGGCGAAATACATGGCTGAAGATGCATTTGAAAAGAATGCAAACAAAGCTTCTGTACCCCAAAAACCCGCACCCAAAAATTTAATGCGCAAAAATAATGCCCTGCAGGAATCTCTATCTAAGCGTTTCCGCAGATTGCTCTCTGGTGACCCAAACGGGGTTCCGCCGTGGCTTGAGGTGATTGCTGCCGGCGATGATGCCGGTTTCTTTTTGCCCACCGATGCGCCTTGGGTTGTTCATGCGGATTTTGGAACGCTGGTTGGCGGTATTCGTGCGCTGCTGATGCAGGCGCTGCACCCTGGTTCGCTAACCGGTGTTAAGAACCATTCCAGGTACGAGAGCGATCCACTTGGCCGCTTGGCCGGCACGATCAGATGGCTGACCGTGACAACCTTTGGTTCAAAAACCGCCGTCATGAATGAGGCGTCTCGTGTCAATCGTCTGCACACCCGCGTTACCGGCGAGTACACAACCGGGGCCGGCGAGCGCATTCCTTATAAGGCAGCTGATCAAGACTTGCTGCTCTGGGTTCACATTGCGTTCATGGAATCCTTTTTGGTGGCGCATGAAGAGTTTGCCTGGCGGCCAATTCCAAAAGGTTCTGCGTCAACTGGTGCCGACAATTATGTTTCCCAGTGGAGTGTTTCAGTGGCGCCACTTGGTCTAGAGAAGGTTCCCATGACACGTGCCGAGATGGACCAAACCATCATGGACATTTACCACGCCGGCCTACTGATTAGATCTGAAGACACCCTGCAGGTGGTTGAGTTCATCAAGAACCCTCCACTGCCGGGCTTGGCCAAGCCCATCTACAACTTGCTTTTTGATGCCGCGGTGATTTCGTTGAAGCCGGAATTTAGAGAACTGCTTGGTTTGAAGGCCAAACCCCGATGGCTGATTCGCCCACTGACTCGCGGAATTCTCAGGTTTATGCGAACCGCAATCGGCCCAGAAAGCCCAATTGAGGACGGTGCGATTGCTCGTCTGCGTCGCCTCGGAGCGCTCACCTAATCTCCACATAGCCGTCGGCGAGCCTGAAGCCCTTATAAATAAAGGGATAACAAATGAGTAAACCTTTTATCACGATGTGATAACCATGCCGTGTTTTTCTAAAACGTGTGAATAAACTGGCACGAGCAAGGAGAATTCTCCCTGTGAAGTGCGAGAGGGGCTCGCGTACGACTCAGAAAGCGAAAGCTTTTTTAGTTGAAATTAATTGGAAGGTTCAATGATGAATTTCATGAAGAAGGGCCGTATCGTTGCAGCAATCGCCGCAACCGTATTGGCATTTACCGCTTGCGCACCTGCTGCCGATTCTGGCGCTGGTGACGACAAGATCACCATCGGTGCAACATTCCCTGTTCTAGACGCATTCCTTCAGAAGGTTGCTGACGGTATTCAGGCTGAAGCAGATGCACAGGGTGCAGAACTTACCCTTGTAGCTGCAGACAACAAGGTTGATGTGCAGCTAAGCCAGGTTGAGAACTTCATCGCCCAGGGCGTTGACGCAATTCTTGTGGTTGCAGTAGACACTTCAGCTGCTGGTCCTATGACCGATGCTGCTAAGGCTGCTGGCGTACCAATCGTTTACGTAAACCGTAACCCAGCACAGGCTGGCGTTCCTTACGTAGGCTCAAACTCACTCGTATCTGGTCAGCTTGAGATGGAGCAGCTTGCAAAGCTTGCTAACAACAAGGGTGACGTAGTCATCATGCAGGGTGAAGTTACAAACGAAGCCGCTCTTGACCGCACTAAGGGTTGTGAAGAGAAGGCTGCAGCAGCAGGCATGAAGGTTGTAAAGATCGGTACCGCAAACTGGGACCGCGCTCAGGGCCAGAAGCTAATGGAGAACTGGATTCAGTCAGGCACCAAGTTTGACGTTGTTTGTGCAAACAATGACGAGATGGCTCTAGGTGCAATCCTTGCTCTGAAGGCTGCAGGTAAGAAGCTTGGTGTTGGTGGAGTTCTAGTTGGTGGCGTTGACGCTACTGCAGACGCTCTAGCCTCGCTTGAGGCTGGCGAACTTGCTACCACCGTGTTCCAGGATGCATCTGGTCAGGGTTCAGGTGGTGTAAAGGCTGCTATCTCTCTAATCAACGGCGAGTCAGTTCCTGACTACGTTGACGTTCCTTACCAGTTGGTAACCCTAGACAACATCGCTGACTTCCAGGGTAAGTAATCTAGGCAAAGCAACAAGTAGATTAAGCAACAAGGTTGGCCGGGCCAGGAAACTGGTCCGGCCAACTTCACTTACAAATACTTATAAAGATGTAAGTATGAAAGAAGCAAAATTATGAGCAAGTTCATCGTTGAGATGAAGGGAATCACCAAGCGATTTCCGGGCGTACTGGCGCTAAATGACGTAAAACTAAATCTTCGTGCTGGTACCGTGCACTCGCTTATGGGTGAAAACGGCGCTGGTAAATCCACTCTCATGAAGATTCTCGCGGGTGTATACACACTCGACGAGGGTCAAATTCTGATTGATGGGAAACCTGTTTCCATCACGGACCCAAGATCAGGCCTGGATCACGGTATTGCCATGATTCACCAGGAGCTCTCTTTTATCCCTGAATTGACTGCAGCGGAAAACATTTACCTTGGCCGTGAGCTTCGTGGCAAAGGCGGATTAGTCAGCAAATCAAGAATGGCTGAAGAGTCTCAGAAGGTTTTTGACCGCTGGGGAATCAAAATCAACGCCAAAGCACCAATGAAAGATTTGAGTGTTGCTCAGGCTCAGATGGTGGAGATTGCCAAAGCAATTGCTTTTGATGCACGAATCATCATTATGGATGAGCCAACTTCGGCAATCACCGAGCGTGAGGTGGCTGCACTGCACAAGATTATTGCTCAACTTCGTCAAGCGGGGACAGCAATTATTTACATCACCCACAAGATGGATGAAGTCTTCGCAATCTCCGATGAGATCACAATTTTCCGTGACGGTACATGGGTGACTACCGAGCTAGCCAAAGACATGACCCGCGATAAGTTGATTTCTCTGATGGTTGGTCGTGAATTGACCGCACTCTTTCCTAAATCAGAGGCCAAAATCGGTGAGGTGATTCTGGAGGTGCAGAACTTAAACCGTGGTCGCCAAGTCAAAGATGTGTCCTTTACAGTCAAGCGCGGCGAAATCCTAGGTTTTGCTGGACTCATGGGTTCTGGTCGAACTGAAGTTCTTGAGACCGTTTTCGGCATTTACCCCGCTGAGTCGGGAACCATCAAGGTGCGCGGAAAAGAAGTCAAGATTCGTGAACCCCACCAAGCTATTTCGGCAGGCATCGGTTTATTGACTGAGGACCGCAAGAAGACCGGAATCATGGGAGTTCTTTCCGTTCGCGACAACATGTCAGTTGCTGCCTTGTCCAAGTTCACCGCTGGTGGAATTTTGCGCAAGCCGCTGATTGAAAAACAGTGTGAAGAGCAGCGCCAGGCGCTGTCGTTGAAAACCCCATCACTAAATCAGCAGATTCAAAACCTATCGGGTGGTAACCAGCAGAAGGTCCTACTGTCTCGCTGGCTACTAACTGACCCCGATATTTTGATTATCGATGAACCGACGCGAGGAATTGACGTTGGTGCAAAATCTGAAATTCACCGACTGATGAGTGAACTCGCCAAGCAAGGCAAGGCCATCATTATGGTCTCGTCAGAAATGCCAGAGATTCTAGGTATGAGTGACCGCGTAATCGTGATGTGTGAAGGTCGTTTGGTTGGCGAGGTCGCCCGCAAAGACGCCACTCAAGAAAAAATTATGGAACTAGCAACCCAATTCAGCGACGAAGCCGTTGCTTAGAAAATAGGAAAACAAAAAATGGCTAAAAAAGTAATCACCGAACCACCTACCACCACAACTCTGATGACCCTGTCGCAGAAATTCAATTGGCGTGAGTTCTTGCAGAAGTACATGATTGTTGGTGTTTTGATCATGTTCATCACCGTTTTGGCAATCATGACCGACGGAAATTCCATTGAGCCGGTCAACCTTGTAAATGTGATTCGTCAGGTATCGGCCATCGGCATTATCGCCGTTGGAATGACGTTTGTGATTATCACCCTCGGCATTGACCTTTCGGTGGGTTCTATCCTTGGCCTTGCGGCGGTAGTTGCCGCGAGTTTGGCACAGGTGCCTACCGGTTCGCTGGTGAAGTTTGAAGGAATTGACCTTCCAGTTATCGTTGGCGTTCTTGCCGGCTTGGCGGTTGGTGCATTAGCTGGCTTCATCAATGGTGTGCTGATCGCCAAGTTCCGACTTGCACCATTTATTGCAACCCTGGGCATGATGTCAATAGCGCGTGGTCTTGCATACATTTACACCGGTGACGGGCGACCATTCTCTGACCTAAAGCCAGAGTACAACTTCATTGGTCAGGGTTACCTCTTTGCAGATCCAAATCAACCGCTGTCAGGTATTCCGGTTCCTGTGGTGTTGTTTTTGCTCGTCGCAGGTATAGCTAGCTTTGTTTTGAATTACACAAAGTTTGGTCGCTACAACTTTGCTATTGGTGGAAACGAAACTGCCGCCAGGGTCTCTGGTATCCGCATCCCGCGCGTCACAATTGTGATCTACACCATCAGCGGTCTACTTGCCGGACTTGCCGGTGTGCTCTTGTCAGCTCGAATTGGCTCGGGAAACTCAACCCTTGGTACCGGTATTGAACTTGATGCAATTACCGCGGTAATCATCGGTGGCACCAGTTTTAAGGGTGGAATCGGTACCATTTGGGGAACCATTGTTGGAGCGATTCTGATTGGTGTTATCAACAACGGTCTGGACCTACTAAATGTGTCGCCGTTTATGCAGATTGTGGTGAAGGGCTTGATTATCATCATCGCGATCATCATCGATGAACGAAAGAACTCAAAGAAAATCTAATTTATCCGTGGTTGGAGGGTGCAGCCCAGGCAAATTTGCCTGGGCTACACTTTTTACCAAAATCTGCTTAGGGCGGTTGTAGGCTAAATGATGGCTCTGGAAGGGGTTCAACAATGTCTAGCCGCAAGGGCTTACATCCAACTCAAATCGTTGCAGGTGCATTCACCGCAATCATCCTTTTGGGTACCTTTCTACTCTGGCTACCGATTTCAGCAGCGCAGGGCAAAACAACCGGCTTCATGGATGCCCTGTTCACTTCTACCTCTGCCGTTACGGTCACTGGGCTGGGAACTTTAGATACTGAAACGCATTGGTCCATGTTTGGCCATTGGGTAATTGCAGTGCTGATTCAAGTTGGCGGTTTTGGAATCGTGGGATTCGCAAGCCTGGTTGGTTACCTACTTGAAGGCCGAATCTCACTCAAGAACAAAATGACAACCACTTCAGAGGCTTCAGTAGCTGTGGCACCTGATGTTAAATCGCTACTTAAGAACATCGCCAAACTGATGCTTGGTTTTCAATTGCTGCTGCTGATATTTCTGTTCTTCAGATTCCTGACCAAGTACGAATACAGTTGGCAGGACGCACTCGGTCACGGAGTTTTTCATTCAATTGCTTCATTCAATAATGCTGGTTTTGCGCTTTACAGCGATAGTTTGATTGGATTCGCTCGCGATGGCTGGATCATCGTTCCAGTTTTCATCACTGTCTTTTTGGCCAGCCTTGGATTTCCGGTTCTGGTGGAAATTCGCGACCGTTTCAAATTGAAGCTGTACAAGGCCTTTGGTAAACAACCTGACTATTGGATGAGACCACAGTGGTCGCTGAACTCGCGAATAATTCTTTGGTCAAGTTTCGTGCTCTTGGTTGCCGGTGCAATTGGAGTTGGAGTTCTTGAGTGGGACAACCCAAAAACACTTGGGCCACTTGACCCTTTGAGCAAAGTTCTAGACTCAATTTTTGCCTCGGTTATGCCACGCACAGCCGGTTTCAACGCAATGGACATTGGTGCCATGCACCCTAGCACCTGGCTAGGAACTGAGATTCTGATGTTCGTGGGTGGCGCTAGCGCTTCCACCGCCGGAGGAATCAAACTGGGCACCGCGGTTGTTTTGTTTTACGTTATTTACACGGAGATTAGAGGCGAAGCCGCAGTCAACATCGGCAACCGTAGATTACCTCGTTCGATGCAGCGCCAGGCGCTGACAATTGTGTCGCTGACTACTTTCGTGATTATTGGCTCGGTCATGCTGCTTCGACTGACAACCAATTTTGATCTGGACCAAATTCTCTTTGAGGTGGTTTCGGCCACCGGTACCGTGGGGCTTTCTACCGGAATCACAGCCAGTCTTCCCGACCACGCAAAATTCCTACTTTCGTTACTCATGCTTTTTGGTCGCCTTGGTCCAATCGTTGTGGCTACATCATTGGCCATGCGCAGAACTAGGCGCCACTTTGAGTACCCAAAGGAACGTCCACTTATCGGCTAATCGGGCTACTGTTTATTTGTAGCTAGGAAAGGGTGAATACCTTGACGAACAAACCAACTCGCAAGCGCGGTTTCCACGCGGCAAATGTTGCCGTAATCGGATTGGGTCGCTTTGGCTCAGCGCTAGCCCTTGAACTAGTGGGCGGCGGCCATCAGGTGCTTGGTATCGACTCCGATGAAAAGGTTGTCCAGTCACTAGCGGGTGACCTTACCCACGTGGTTTCTGCTGACACCACCGATGAGGAGACACTCAAGGAGCTCGGCCTCGCGGATATGGACAGTGCCGTAGTTGCCATCGGTGCTGATTTGGAATCCAGCATTCTTACCTCATCTTTGCTGTTGCAGTTGGGTATCAAGCAGGTGTGGGCCAAGGCAAACTCAACCGCGCACGGAAAGATCTTGCGCCAGCTTGGCGTGCACCACGTCATCTTCCCCGAGTACGAAATGGGTCGCCGCGTGGCTCACCAGGTTTCCGGTGAATCGCTTGACTACGTGCACATTGATGAAGACTTTGTGATGGTTAAGGTCCAATGCCCACCATCTTTTGATGGTCGCGACCTTGCCGATCTAAAGATTAGAAGTACCTACGGAGTCACCGTGGTTGCGTTCAGTCACGGAGATTCAAACTACACACCAGCGTTCCCAGAGACCGTGCTGCATGAGGGTGACCACCTTGTCGTCGCAGGCCGCAAGAAGCCGCTGGATGAGTTCTGTCAGTTGGATTAGTAAGAACCTATTTTTTTAGTCTGGTTGCTACCGGAACTAGTGCCCAAAGAATCGCAGCCATGTCAATAAACTCTTGAGTCACTGCTGCGACGGTTGCGTTTATGATTCCGGTTGCCGCTAAAAGCATTGCTGCAACTGCAAGGCTCATTCCAATTCCAGCTGCCTGCAGGGCACGATTTCGCGCCCCTTGGGAAATCAATACGGCAGTAGCTAGATGCTTGATGGAATCTTCAATAATCACAACGTCAGCGGCCTCGCTTGCTGCCGTTGCTCCACGAGCACCCATGGCAACACCAACGCTGGCTGCCGCTAGCGCTGGCGCATCATTGATGCCATCTCCAACCGCAATCACGGTTCCCTTGGTAGCGAGCATTTCGGCATGAACTATTTCAAGCTTGCGCTCGGGAGTGCACTCGGCGAAAACCTGGTCCACGCCCACCTCGGCACCAACCTGGTCGGCGGTTGATTTGCGATCACCAGAAACCATCAAAATTCTGTCGACGCCAAGTTTTCTTAGAGTTAGCAAAGTTCCTTTGGCTTCATCGCGCAGCGGATCATCAAGACCAATCACAGCTTGAAGTGAACCATTAATTTCAATGCCAATAATCAATGCGTTGTCTAGCGGGGCCCACGTCGGAAGGGGCACCGAAATCTGCCCGACGCGCACATGTTGCTCGCCAACTTTTCCCTCCAGGCCAACGCCGTGATTTTCTTTGACATTGGTGGCGAGTGTGAGCGAAAGTTTTCTGCGAGCTGCTTCGGCAAGAATTGACTTTGCTACCACGTGCGGGCTTGACTGCTCGAGCGATGCGGCCAACATAAAAACCTTGGATTGGTCCGCACCAGGAGCAAAAGCAACGCTTGAGACCTCTGGCCCGCCTTGAGTCAGAGTTCCAGTTTTATCTAGCAGCACAGTCTTCGCGCGGGCGAGTTGTTCTAAAGCTGCACCGCCCTTAATAATTGCTCCCTTGGCAGCAGCCTTAGACATTCCAGAAATAATCGCCACTGGCACCGCAAGGATAAGTGGGCAAGGCGTGGCGGCCACGATAACGGCAACTGCGTTGGAATAATCGCCAGTCAAAAGCCAACTTGCCGCCGCTAGTAAAAGGGCAAAGGGCACGAAACGCACCGCCCATTTATTTGCCACGCGAACTCCACTTGCCGTCGATGCCTGTGCCTGCTCAACTAAACGCACCAGAGATGAATAGGTGGAGGTCTCCGAAGTCTTGCTTGTGTTGATTTCAACCGAACCACCGGCATTCACCACGCCAGAAGCCACCTCTTCGCCAGCAGCTCGAAATTGCGGGATTGGCTCACCAGTTAGGGCTGACTCATCGAAGGTTCCCTCACCAATCACGAATCCATCTAGTGGGACGACCTCACCCGAGCGCACCATGATTCTGGAGCCAAGGGCGACTTTGCCAATCGGTGCATCAACCACGGATCCGTCTGACTGAACTAGATGCGCTGAGTTGGGCGCACGTTTCAAAAGCGATTCAAGTTGAGTTCTAGCCCTGCCCTCAGCCCAGCGCTCCAAGGCACGGCCGGTGGCAAGCATCACAGAAATGACGCTAGAAGCTATCCATTCCCCGGTCAGGGCGGTCACAAATATTGCAATTAGCGCTAGAACATCGCTGCCAAATTCTCCTAGGCGAATGGCCCTAATTACGAGAGCCAGCGAAATTACAAAACCCACCGATGCTCCGCACGCGTATGCAATTACCGAACCCAACGAACTTTGGGGCTGCAGCAGGCCGGCACCAAGACTTGCCACAGTAATCAGCAAGAACAGGTAGTCATTTCGCATGGTTTTACTCACCCCATCAGTTTGCCAGTCTTTAGGGTTGGAATTTTGTGGGCCTAGACTTGCGATTATGGGGATACCAAAAATTGAATTTTTAGGCGCGGCTGGCACTGTAACCGGCAGCCGTTTTCTGCTCTCGTGTGATGACACCAAGGTTTTGGTGGATGCCGGAATGTTTCAGGGCCTGAAAGAGCTTCGCCTTAAGAACTGGAACCCGTTTCCGATCGATCCCCAGCAAATAGATGCCGTGATCCTCACGCACGCGCACCTTGACCACTGTGGCTATATCCCAAAGTTGGTCAAAGACGGTTTTGAAGGAAAGATTTACCTCACCGAGTTCACCGGAAAGCTTGCCGAAGTTGTGCTGCTGGATTCAGCGAGAATTCAAACCGAGGACGCAAAGTACGCCGCGAAAAAAGGTTTTTCAAAACATAATCCGCCTAAGGCCCTTTACGAAGAGCCGCACGCGGCCAAAGCCGTGCAGCAGTTTTCAGTACAGCCATTCAGAACCAGAATCCAAGTCGCCGAGCAAACCTATGTGACTTTTTTCCCATCGGGCCACATTCTTGGTGCTTCTTTTGTTGAGGTTGAATTCTTTGGCAAGCGACTTCTGTTCACCGGTGACATGGGCAGGCAGGAGCACCCGCTGCTGGTAACGCCTGACAAAATTCCATCCGGTCATTTTGACGCGGTAATCACCGAATCCACCTACGGTGATCGAGAGCACGCGCCAACGACCACTGTTTTTGAAACTGCAATAAATGAAACGATTGATCGCGGAGGTTCGGTTCTGATTCCAGCCTTTGCGGTGGATCGAACCGAAGTCATTTTGGTGCAACTAAGGCAGCTGATGGAGACGGGCAAAATTCGCCGAGTTCCGATTTACGCTGACTCACCGATGGCGCTTAAGGCCTTGTCTTTTTATCGCAAGGCAATTAATGAAGACTCCGAGGAAATTCGGGACGAAATTGTGCGCGACTGGGCGGGCAAAGATCCTTTTGACCCGGGCACTCTGGTTGAGCTGCTTACGGTCGAAGAGTCCAAGTCAATCAATGAACCGCCGCAGCCCTGCATAATCATCTCTGCCTCTGGAATGGCCACCGGTGGGCGAGTGGTGCATCATTTGCGCAATATGCTTCCAAACCCAAAGCACACCGTGGTGCTGGTTGGCTACCAAGCAATCGGCACCAGGGGTCGTCGCCTAATCGAAGGTGAGACTGAGGTAAAGATGCACGGCGAGATGGTTCCAGTGAGGGCGCAGATTGAACAAATTGAATCTTTCTCGGTTCACGCGGATTCTAAAGAACTCATTGCCTGGCTTAAGACTGCCAGTGAGCAGCCCGGTCAAGTTTTGGTGGTGCACGGTGAGGCTGGAGCCGCTGAGACTTTTAGTGATCGCATAAAATCTGAACTCGGCTGGAAGTCCCACGCTCCAATCGACGGCGAGGCAGTCACTTTATAAAGCCTTGAAAGTCTATTTTTAAGTAGATGTCTCTTTTTACTCGTTCGCTTTTGGCTTCCACTGCCGCTTCGGCATTGGTAATGGCACTGGCCGCACCAGCAATTGCGGTTGATGCTACTCCGTCACCCAGCCCCACCCAAAGCCCAACCTCAACAACATCACCAAGCCCGGAGCCTTCTTCATCGCCATCGCCCTCCGTTTCACTTTCGGTGTTGATTCCAAAGCAACCAAATTCCTGCAGTGCGGCATCAGCGGTCTCTCAGAGCGCCCTGGGTCAGTTCTATGCCTACGTGGTAGATGTCAACACTGGGCGAGTGCTGCTAGATATCCGCGGAAACGAAGCAACGCCGTCGGCATCGGTGTTGAAGGTTTTGAGCGTGGCAGCTGGACTTACTTATTTACCGGCAACTTATACCGCAACGACAAGAGTATTTACCGTGCCATCGCAACCAGGAACAATCGTGCTAAAGGGCGGCGGCGACCACACTTTATCCCAGATGACCAAGGGTAGCTACACAACTTATTCCAAGCCGGCACGACTAGAGACGCTAGCGAATAAGGTGCTGACCAGTTGGAATAGCGATCAACCAATTAGCAAAATAATTTTGGACAGTAGCTTTTTTAAGGGTGCAAGTTATAACCCGCACTGGTTAGCTAGCGACCGTACCAACGGATACATCTCGCACATCACTGCACTTCAGGTAGACAGTGATCGCGCTAATGGTGATCAAACCAGCTACGCCTACAGCGGGTACCGGAGCACAGATCCGGTGCTAAAGACTGGAACGCTTTTCAAGGCGGCCCTAAAGGGATTAGCACCAGGGGCCAAACTAGTAAAGGGAGCCACTCCAAAGGATGCGGTTGAGCTAACGTCGGTAACCAGCCAACCAATTACCACTTGGATGGCTCACGCAACTGGTATCTCGGACAACACCGAAACCGAATTCATTGCTCGTCACGCTGCGAGAGCATTTGGCCTACCCGCTGCCTTCACCTCGGTGGAGCCAATGGTGAAAACAATGCTGTCTAGTCTTGGCATCGACTCCAGTCAATTGGTAATGAAAGATGCATCTGGTTTGGCACAGGCCAATCGGGTAACCCCAAAGATGATTACCGAACTAATGCAAAAGGTTGCACAGGGAAACAGCGCCGTTGCGCCACTTGAAAGCTACCTTCCAGTTGCAGGCCTGGGCCCAGGTTCGATGGGTGGCCGTTTCACCGGAGCTAACGCGGTGGCAAGAAAGTTCGTCAAGGGAAAGACCGGTTTCATCCCTGGTCTCTACAGTTTGGCCGGAGTCATAAACGCCAAAGACGGCAGCCGCTTGGCTTATTCAATTTTTGCTCGAAGCGCCGGTGGCAAAAAGGTTGGCTGGGCAACTCGCGGAGCGCTAGATACCGTGGCTACTCGTTTTTATTCTTGTGGCGCCGGGCTTTACCTGTAATCGCGGCCCTGGCCTTTAGGGTTCGTCGAGTTGCAATCCAAATCACTGCCAAGACTCCAACGAAGGCCGCACCAATAAATAGTGCACCGGGTAGAGAATCATTTGATTCTTCGTTTGCCGAAATTACCATGGGTTCCTCGCCGCTGGTGGCCATGGCGTAGACGCAAGCATCCACGGCATCTGAGGCCGCGTCGTAATCGGTGTTATTGACCACGCTGAAATCAAAAGTGCCATCGACTGGGTGACCGTCCTCTGAAACGGTCCGCCAAGTGACCGTATATTTTCCTGGCTCGTCAATGGCCGCCGCGGTGCTCAGGTTGAAACCCTCGGCTGAAGCGCAAAGTGCTGGAATCAAAGCTCCGGCTTCATTTGCCACCACAACTTCGTGACTAATTGAGTCATCTCCGGTGAGCAGCTCTTCGGCGAAGGTCAAAATGATTGGAATTCGCCCCGCCTCAACTGTGGAGCCTTGCTCCGGGCTGGTTTTTAGCTCATCGCTGTGGGCCAACGCCGGGCTTGAAACACCGATGATGGCTGTGAGAGATAGGCTTAAGGCTGCTATGGAGTTGAGGATTCGCTTCATTTTTTCAGTCTAGTTCTTACCAATATGGAAAGTGTGTGTCCCCGGTGAACCAAGGTTTTACTTACTTCAAAGAAGTTGGCAAGGGAGCGCTTATCGGTTTGGGTATTTTGGCCCTAATTATTGGTGGATTTAGCGTCGGCGGCCTTGGTTCAGCTAATAACGCTCAGGCGCCACAGGTTTCGGCTTCGGTCGACGCATCGGCATCGCCGAGCCCATCATCATCTAGTGCCCGCAGCTGCTCGGTGGCTGAGCTGGCCGCCGACCCACGACTGGCAAAGCTCTCAGGCGTGGTGATCAATTCAGCAACCGATGAGGTCCTCTTTGATCGCAACGCAAATGTGCCCGCCTCTACCGCATCGGTGATGAAGACTCTGACTGCGGCCGCCGCGATACTAACCCTGGGTCCAAATTATCGAGTTGAAACTAGGGTCTATCAGGACGCGACTGACCCAGGAACAATTATCTTGGTCGGCGGTGGTGACCCAACCCTTTCGAAAACCGCAGCCGGAAAGCAATCGGTTTACGTCGATGCACCAAAGCTGTCAACCTTGGCGCTGAATGTAAATAAGAAGCTTGCGGCAACGCCAATCACAAAAATCATCGTCGACGCCACCTTGTTCAGCGGTCCTACCTGGGAACCTTCGTGGGAGAAGTCAGAGTTGACTGAAGGCTACATGTCAGAGGTCACCGCACTGCAGGTTGATGGTGACCGTGCAAATCCTGCTGCTGAAACTTCACGCCGGTCAACCTCGTCGGTGATGAATGCTGGCAACGCATTCAAGAAAGCACTTGGCGCAAACGCTGCCGGAGCCACTGTGGTTGCCGCGGCAATGCCAAGCGACGCGTCGCAGATTGCCAGCGTTTCAAGTCAACCAATCAGTAAGTGGATCACGCACATGTTGCAGGTCTCTGACAACACACAGGCCGAGGCTTTGGCAAGGCTTGTGGCACTTGATCAGGGTCTTAGCGGGTCATTCGCTTCAATAGACGCGGCTATCAAAAAAGCAGTTGCTCCACTGGGATTAAATCTTTCGGGAATGTCAATTCGCGATGGCTCAGGACTAAGTGATTACAACGCGGTTTCACCAACCGTTTTCGCGAAGCTAATGCAGTTGGTAAATAAACCTGGTTCAGGAATTGATTTGATACGACAAGGTCTTCCTGTTTCGGCAGAGTCGGGCAGCCTGGCTGATCGATTCAAGGGAGATAACATTGACGCAGCAGGTCACGTCTTTGCAAAGACCGGCTGGATCAAAAAGGGTTACACCTTGGCTGGAATCATCAACGCTAAGGACTCAACCACTTTGACCTTTGCCGTTTATGCCTTGGGCGATGTTAAGGCCGATGCTAAACAGGCAATCGATAACCTAGTCACCGGTTTCTACCGATGTGGTGACCAGCTTTCAAACCAGTAACAACAAGTAGCAACGAACAAAGGAAAAGCAATGGCGCTTACTGAAAAAGACCTTCTAGCTAAGGTCCCAACCGGCTTATACATCAACGGTAAGTGGGTGAGCGGGCACGGTGAAAAGCAAATCACCGTTGAAGACCCCGCCACAGGTAAGCCTCTCCTTGAAATCGCTAACGCAACTGCTGAAGACGCTCTTGCTGCGCTAACCGCTGCAGACGAGGCACAGGCCAAGTGGGCCAGAACCCCTTCGCGCGAGCGAGCAGAGATTCTGCGACGCACTTTTGATTTGGTGCGTGATCGTGCAGAGGAATTTGCCATGCTCATCTCTCTTGAGATGGGAAAGCCACTTGCCGAAGCTCGCGGCGAGGTTACCTATGGAAATGAATTCTTGCGCTGGTTCAGCGAAGAGGCCGTCCGGATTACCGGTCGATACAACTCAAACCCAGAGGGCACCGGAAAAATCCTGATTGCTAAGCGTCCAGTTGGACCGGCATTCGCCATCACACCTTGGAACTTTCCGCTGGCAATGGCCACCAGAAAGATTGGCCCGGCGCTAGCTGCTGGTTGCACAATCGTGGTCAAACCGGCCGAGCTAACCCCGCTAACGACACTTATGCTGGTCAAGACTTTCGAAGAGGCTGGAGTTCCCGCCGGTGTGATCAACGTGATTACCACCTCAACTTCTTCGGCAACATCGGGTCCACTAATTGCCGATCACCGGTTGCGTAAAATCACCTTCACCGGTTCAACTTTCGTTGGGCGCAAGTTGATTCAGCAGGCGTCAGAGCGTGTGTTGCGCACCTCAATGGAACTTGGTGGAAACGCACCATTCTTGGTATTCGAAGATGCAGATGTGGATGCTGCGGTGTCTGGAGCAATGCTTGCCAAGATGCGAAACATAGGTCAGGCCTGCACGGCTGCCAACCGATTCATCGTGCACGACTCAATTGCTGAAGAATTCGGCACTAAGTTTGCGGCCAAGATGGGTGAACTGAATCTTGGTCGAGGTATTGCCGATGGAACCACCTGTGGTCCGGTAATCAACCAGGCTGCTCAAGACAACATGGAGCGACTAGTTGCGGCAACGGTTAGCGAGGGTGGTGACGTGCTGGTTGGTGGAGAATCACTCGCGGGTGATGGTTACTTCTTCAAGCCAACCGTGCTTGATAACGTCTCGGCGGATTCCACGATCTGGAAAGAAGAAATCTTTGGGCCAATCGCTCCAATCGTTCGCTTCAAGAGTGAGGAAGAGGCCGTGCGTTTGGCCAATGACACCGAATACGGCTTGGTTTCTTACGCCTACACCAGCGACGCCAAGCGCCAGCTGCGTTTGATTGAAAGCCTGGACACCGGCATGACCGGAATCAACTCAGGATTGGTATCTAACGCAGCAGCGCCATTTGGAGGCACCAAAGCTTCAGGAATGGGCCGCGAAGGTGGACTTGAGGGCATTGACGAATACCTTGAGGTCAAGTACGCCTTCATTCCAGATCCGTTTGCCTAGAGGCGAGTTCGCCTAACTAGGCTTGGCGTATGTCGCTGAATTTTGTGGATTCCAGCACGGGTCAAGCCGTTGGTTCAACTTCGTTAGCCCGTACAGTACTGCTTGCTGCAACAAAAGACATAGACGCCGAGCTATGCAACAAAATTCAGCAGGTCAAGAACTGGCGCAAGGAATATCTGGGCGTCTATCGAGCGCTGACCAAAACCGAGTTTTACCAAGAGCAAAATGGTTTAGAAATTGCGCACCTGGGACTGGAATTGCTGGCTAGGTCTATACACGATGATTCAGGACGCAACCTGGCCGAAATCGTAGAAGCCGGTTGGGTTGGTGACGCCCAGGTAGAAACTTTCATAATCAGCGGAACTTCCCCAATCAGGCCACTTTCTGTGTCAGGAATTTCTTCGCTAACCGATGCCGCCCAGATTTGGTCCCATGAAAAACTTGCCGAACCAGGTCTGGTTGGGTCCTTCAAATTTCTGGATGCTCACAAAAAACTTCCAATTTCGATGGACCTGCTAATTGCTCTTGCCGGTGCAGCTGAGTACGCACCAACCAAACACTGGCTAGGCGCGGGCGGAACCGTGGCTGTTGTTGCAAGAAAAAACACTCAGCGTTGGCTTGACTTAATTGCTCATGCCAGAAATAGTGCCGGTACTCTCTTGGTCCCCGTGCTGAAGAGCCGGGTGCCGTTGGATGCAATTTCACTCACCGATGAAGCCATAGCGCAAAATGCAGGTCTGGATATTTGTGATGACGCAGAAGCACTAGCTGGCTGGGTTGCTGCACTATCCATGACGCGAAAGGAACGAATTGTTCTTGGGCAGTACGCCTATGCCCCCGGGGCAAAACATATTCTTGTTCAAGCGGTCCAAGATGCATTAGCCGCGCAAGTTTGCGCCAAATTACCAGCAAATCGAGTTGCTCTTGCTTGGCTAGCAACGCCAACTGATTCAACGGCCGTGCCGGCTGAGGTTTTGCAAGATGCGCTAAACCGATACGCCTCAAGATCCGCGGGCACAAAACTTCGCGATCTGATGCTGGGCATGCGCAAAACTAACGGCCAATTCTTTGACACTCGGTTTGGTGAAAAACTTGCCCTGATTGATCCGACTTCCACCGTCCAGGGGTCCAGTTACGCACTGGCCAAACGCTCTCAAAGGTGGCGAGCTTATTTGGCAAACAGTCAGGGAATAAAGGTCTCCTACGCAATCGCACCACCGGCACGCACTGAATCGGTGTTTAGTTTCAAACTCTTGCGGGCAACCTTCAGGGGAGCTCCAGCTTTTGGGGTTCAGGCATTTGGCGTCGACGATGCCGCCGTTGCGGCGACCGCCTTGCTCATCAGGGATCTACACGGGCCGATGCCTCATAGAGGGTCAACGGCGCTGCACACAGAAAGCGCCATCCACGGTGGTCTCTGGCGCATGATTTATTTGCCGAAATCGGTTTGGAATAAGGCCACGCTGATTGGCTGGCTAGGGCTGTTTAGCCGAAAATAAGTGAATGAATTTTGCTGCTCGACCGCTAGTCTTTGTTTACCTAGTGTTAACTTTCCGTTTCTAATGTGAACAACGTATTTTCGGAAATTTTCCCTAAGTTTCCTAAACGGTCATAATCCAGAAAGGATCCCGTGGATCCAATACTCATCGTTGCGTTGGTTGTCGGCCTCGCACTTTTCTTTGACTTCACTAACGGTTTTCACGACACTGCAAATTCAAGCGCTACGGCAATTGCTACAGGAGCCTTGAAGCCAAAGACCGCTGTCTTGATTGCAGCCATCATGAATTTTGTGGGAGCGTTTCTTTCCACTGCGGTAGCCAAAGCTATTTCCGTTTCCTTGATCAACGAGGGAATCGATATCGGTCCGGAATTGGTCTTCGCCGGTCTCACCGGTGCAATTTTATGGAATCTCACTACCTGGCTTTTGGGTCTTCCGTCATCTTCATCCCACGCTTTGTTTGGTGGTTTGGTTGGCGCAGCTTTGGCATTTGCAGGTGTGGCCGCCATCAATTTTCCAGCTGTGCTGGAAAAGGTTGTATTCCCGGCTTTGTTTGCCCCGGTAATCGCCGGACTTGCCGCTTTCCTGGCAACTCGCATTGCCTATCTAATGACGGCTCGTTCGCAAAGTTCTCGCAAGGCAACCGGAATTGGCACGGGTCGCTCAAACTTCAAGGTGGGGCAGGTCTTCACTTCATCACTCGTAGCTCTCTCGCACGGAACTAATGACGCACAAAAGACGATGGGTGTGATTACTTTGGTTTTGGTTGCGGCTGGCCTTCAGCCAACCGGCGACCACGTGGAGTGGTGGGTAATCATCTCAGCCGCCACTGCAATCGCTGTTGGAACCTACATGGGTGGGTGGCGAATTATCAAGACTATGGGTTCGGGTCTTGCAGAGATCAAACCAGCACAAGGACTTGCCGCAGAGGTGGCGACTGCATCAACTATCCTCGCTTCAAGCAACCTAGGTTTTGCACTTTCTACAACTCAAGTTGCATCCGGCGGTGTCATGGGTGCTGGTCTTGGACGTAAGGGCGGTGCAGTGCGTTGGAACAAGGCAGGACAGGTAGTAACTGGTTGGTTGTTCACTCTGCCAGCAGCGGGAGCTGTCGGCGCGCTTTCCGCGTTTCTTGTGATGTCTGGACCGTTTGGAATTATTGCTGACCTGATCTTGGTAGTTTCCGTTTCAATCGCCATCTTCCAAATTTCTCGCCGCAACCGCATTAACCACAGCAATGTTTTGAGCGAAGTCGAGGGCGCATCTGAAGTTATTGCCTCTCCTCGCCAGGTTAGAAAAGCTGCTGCGGAAGCAAAGAAAAAAGCTTCAAAGAGAGTGACCGCAAAAAAGGCGCCAAATAAATCGGCGGCCACTAAGTCAAAGGGTGGAAAGTAATGATTAACTGGAACAGCCTAATTTTGGTAGCCATAGTGGCTATCGGCTCATCTGTTGGTTTGGTAACTGTTTTCTCGCTGGGCATGCGACTACTTACCAACGCCCAAAACATTAGCCAGCACACTAAGAAAAAAGATGGTGTCAAGGTCTCCGAGGCAATCAACCGAATCGGCGCCTATCTAATGTTCACAATATGTGGATCAGCGGTGCTTTACGGCATCTACCTGATCGTGCCCTACTTCCACCTAGACAAGTAGTAAAAATTGTCACTGAAAACCCCGGCCATGGACAGGGGTTTTCGCTTTACTGGCAAGATAGAGGCATGGCTACCGAAAAGAAAAAGAAATACGTATTGCTCACCGGCAAAGACGACGCTGCATTTTGTCAGCGAGTCTCCGACCGCATGGATGATGGCTACGAGCTCTATGGTTCACCGGCAATCACCTTCAATATTTTCAAGCGCCATCCAGTTGTGGCTCAAGCGTTGGTTCTAAAAAAGAAGCCAGCTCGCAAATCTTCGAAAAAGTAATCACAAAAATTTACTCATGGTGAATCCAATTGTCACTCCGCTTTCCGAACTAAAGAAGCGCTCTAGCTCAAAGTGGCGAAGATTTGCTCCTGACGTCCTACCTATGCACGTAGCCGAGATGGACTACGACATTGATGAGGGCATCAAGAAAATACTGCTTGAGAAAGTCTCTAATTCCGACCTTGGCTACACCGGTCCGATGCCAGAGGTGGCTGATGGTTTTGTGACGTTCGCAGAGAGGCTCTGGGGTTGGCGCCCTGATGCCAAGCAAGTCCGGCTTTCAACCGATGTTGGAGTTTCGGCGGTTGAAATCTTTCGAGCACTTGGTAATAAAGGTGACGGCGTCGTAATCAACTCACCGGTCTACCACTCATTTTTTGATTGGATTGCTGAAGTAGAAATGCTGGTGCATGATGTGCCACTGGTTAGAGCCGAAACTGATTGGCAGCTAGATTTAGTCGCGCTAGAAAACGCATTCAAACTAGGTCCTAAGTTTTATCTAATTTGCAATCCGCATAACCCATTGGGCAAGGTCTACACTCAAGCAGAACTTGCTAGCGTCGCGGATTTAGCAAAGCACTACAACGTGACCGTGATTAGCGACGAAATTCACGCACCGCTGACCTACGTCAACACCGATTTTGTTCCCTACCTAAAGGTTTCTCAGTCTGCCAAGGAAACCGGAATCTGCATTACAGCTGCCAGTAAATCTTTCAATCTTGCTGGCCTCAAGGCGTCAATTATCGTTACTGATGCCGCACAAATGCACGAGCGGTTAGCCAAGTTGCCTGCGGCACTTCACTGGCGATCTGGCCTATTGGGCGCTTTTGCTATGGCAGAGGCATTCAGCAATGCGGGGTCGTGGCTTGATTCGGCGATTTCGGCAAATCTTGAATCACGCGAACTGTTGAGTCAACTGGTTGCTGACCAGCTGCCCAAGGTGAAGATGTGGATTCCAGATGCCGGTTATCTAGCTTGGTTAGACATTTCAGAATTGAATCTTGGCGATAATCCGGCGGCCAAAATCCTCAGCGAACAAAAGGTTGCCTTTGTACCTGGACCTGACCACGGCGAGGACTACAAAGATTATCTGCGGATCAACTTTGCCTGCCACCCCGACTCACTTGGGCGAGCCGTGCTGGCACTTGCCGCCTACGCAAACTAAATTCCTACTTCAGCGCCTGCTTCAGGTCAGCAATTAGGTCGTCAACGTTTTCAAGGCCCACCGATAGGCGCACCAAGTTTGGGGTAATTCCCATTTGCAATTGAATCTCAGTGCCAAGGCGGCGGTGAGTTGTTGATGCCGGGTGAGTAATCAACGACTTGCTGTCTCCAAGGTTGTTCGAGATGTCGATTACCCGCAAAGCATTCATGAACTTAAAGGTTTTCTCTTTGTTGCCTTTGATCTTGAAGCCAATTGTGGTGCCACCACCGCGCATCTGCTTTTTGGCAAGCTTGTAGTTCTTGTCGCTCTTTAGGAATGGGTAAGAAACCGATTCAATTTTCTTTTCGTTGGATAGGAATTCCGCTACCTTTAGCGCATTCGATGCCATGCGCTCAACCCGCATTGTCAAGGTCTCGAGCGATTTGAGCATCACCCAGGCGTTGAAAGCACTCATGCTTTGTCCGGTGTGACGCGTAAACGGAATTACCGAATTCTTTATGTAGTCCTTAGAGCCCAAAATCGCGCCGCCCAGCACGCGGCCCTGTCCGTCGATGTGTTTGGTCGCTGAGTACATCACCACATCTGCCCCAAGTTCCAGAGGCTTCTGCAGAACTGGGCTGCCCATCACGTTGTCGACAATCACGGTTGCCCCAACCTTGTGGGCAAGATCGCTGACCATGCGAATGTCAACGATTTCCATCATTGGGTTGCTGGGTGACTCAATAAAGACAACTTTGGTTGGCTTGGCTAGCGCGTCCGCCCATTTCTTTTTGTCATTGCCATCCACCAATTCAATCTCTACGCCCCAGGCCGGAAGAATTTCATTCAGCACGACGTAGCAGGAAGAGAACATTGACATAGAGGCAACTATGCGGTCCCCGGCTTTGACCAAGCAGGCCACCGACGAAAACATCGCAGACATTCCGGTAGCGGTAGCAAAACAAGCTTCTGCACCCTCCAGGGCAGCCAGACGCTCCTCAAACATTGCGACGGTTGGATTTGAGAACCTGCTGTAGAGATGGTGAGCGGTTTCTTCTTTGAACGCAGCCTCTGCCATCTCTGCAGAGTCGTAGGTAAAGCCGCTGCTTAGGTAGAGAGCCTCACCAGTTTCACCGAACCCACTTCGTGACAGGCCGGCGCGAAGCGCAAGGGTATCGGGGTGTAATTGCCAGTTTGGCTTCTTACCATCGAAAGGATCTTGATAACCCCATGGGCGTGTGCGCTGTGTCATTCAACCAACAATATCGCATCAGAACACTAGAACGAAGTGCTTGGCAAATCCTTTTCATCGTCGGTGATGCCTCTGATGATTCTAGAAACCACGTGAGATACCTCAAGCCCAACGCCAAAATTTGGAGCCTGCCCAAACACGGCTCTGGTTGCCAGGCCGGATTCTGTGTGCCCGGGACGAGCATCCAGCCATCTAATGCCAAACTTCTTTAGTTCTTTGCTGGCAGCATTCGCGTAGCCAAGCAGAGCGGTTTTACTAGCAGAATAGGCGGCGAGACCTGCCATTGGGTTCTCTGCAATCACTCCGCTGATCGACACTACAAAGGGGGCTTTGCCAGAATCACTCGATGCTTTCAGCTTTGAAATCAGCTGGCTAACCAGAGTTATTTGTCCAAGTGCATTGACTTCAAAAAGTTTGCGTTGAACCTCAGGTGGAGTCTCGGAAATTGGACCAAAGGCTACCAGGCCGGACGCCAACACGATGCCGTCAAGCGGTTCGGGAATTGAAGTGAGGTAATTAGCTAGCGTGCTGATTGAATCCTGATTTTCTAGATCCAAAAGCAATCGTTGAGCAAGATCTGCCTGCAATCTTGCCGAAGTTTCCGGGCTTCGAGCCGTACCAAAAACGTTTGCTCCCGCGTCAAGTAGTTGTTTGCAAAATTCTGCTCCGAAGGCCCCGTTCGCCCCAACAACTAGAACTGATGATCCTGATAATGCCACCACGACTGTGCTCCTTTGCTTGGTCTAACCTTATGACATGAAAACAATCGGCAAGCCCGCGCTTTTTGCCGCGACCCTGGGTCCGGTGCAATCGGTGCTTGGTTGGGTTATTGCCGGCGCTCTTTGGCCAGGATACGATCCAATCCGCAAAACCATCAGCGATTTGGCTGCCGATGATTCACCGGTGCAATGGATTCAATCTAGCTTTTTCATCTTGGGTGGAACTCTAAGTTTGATTGCTGCAATTTACGCCAGAAGTTTTGCCATGCCGGGGCGAGTGGTAATTTTTCTTGGCGGCTTGGCAACCTACGGCTTCACTTACTTCACCACACCCAGCCAAGACAGCTCATCTGAAATGCATCGGGTATTTGCAATCATTTCTTTTGTTTTGTTCTCGGCCTGGCCGCTATTTTCAATGAGAATCTCAGGGAGCTACCCTTGGGTGCTTAGGCCGGTTGGGGCAATTGTTGCCACGTTGGGCTTCACTGTGATTTCCCTGTGGTTCCTTAGTACCTGGACCAACCCGGATGCCACCAACGTGGGGCTGGTGGAGCGAATAATTGCTACTGCGCAGACTACTTATTTATCGGCAGTTATTTGGATTGCCTGGCTGCACGCCAAACGTTCCTGACTTTTCGTTTTTCCCCTGAATACTTATAACTATGTCTGTTGCGCAATCTCCGGTTAAAACCAGGAAGATTCGCACCGATATTCAGGCGCTCAGAACAATTGCGGTAACGCTGGTAGTTCTCTTTCATCTTTGGCCCAATAGACTCTCCGGCGGTTTCGTTGGGGTAGATGTATTTTTTGTAATCTCGGGTTTCCTAATTACCAAGCACTTAATCCAAGAGGTTCAGGACGGGCGCTTCAGCATCACGGGTTTCTGGGCCAGGCGAATGAAGAGACTGCTGCCCGCCTCGTTCACTGTTTTGGCAACTACAGCAGTTGCGGTGGTGTTGCTTGTGCCGGTATCCCTATGGGAGCAGTGGTTGCAAGAAATTCAGGCCTCTGTTTTCTATTTCCAAAACTGGTACCTGGCTGCTGATGCAGTTAATTATTTGGCTCTGGCTAACCAATCTTCACCGGCACAGCATTTTTGGTCGTTATCAACTGAAGAGCAGTTTTACTTTGTCTGGCCCTTGCTGGTGGCCTTAGCGTTGTTGATTACAAGGCGAATGGTCAAACTAAATGTTTCTAGTCGCAGAGTTTTACTGGTTATTTTCTCGACTGTCACGGTTCTGTCCTTCAGCTACTCCCTGTATCTGACTAACACTGATCCGGCGGTTGCCTACTTCTCAACACCGGTACGCGCGTGGGAATTTGGAATAGGCGCAATAGCGGCATTCTTGAGACCAATCCAGAGCAGCGTGACTAAAACTGCTTTGGCGCTGATTGGTTTGCTAGCTATTTTTAGTTCAGGTTTGGTCATCACAAACCAGACCCCGTTTCCTGGTGTTGCTGCACTGGCCCCTACGGTGGGCACTTTTCTTGTAATAGTTGCGGCAATCGATACCGGTATTGTTTCAAGAATCTTGGGATTGAAACCCCTGCAGTGGGTTGGTGACAAGTCCTACGCAATCTACCTGTGGCATTGGCCCATTTTGATCGGTGTTCCGTTTGTCACCCACTCAGCTTTAACCACGATGCACAAAATCTGGATTGTGATAGCCACCTTGGTCTTGGCCTGGGCTACCGAGCGACTGATTGAAAAACCAATCTCAAAAATGCAGGTCAAAAAGTTCAAGGTCTTTGCTCTCACTGCCACGACTTCTGTATTGATTGCCTCACTCGCCGGTTTGGCTATCAACTTGGGCAACCAGCGAATTGCTCAGGAGTTGGAGTTTGGCAAGGTTGGCCAAGTTGCCAGTCACGAGTGTTTTGGTGCCGCTGCTCGAATTACAACGGATTCAGATTGCAATAATTCCTCACTTGAGGGAATCTACCCATCGCTAACGGTGGCTGCATCGGATACGCCAACCTTGCCAGATGATTGCTTTTCCGTTACCCGTGAACAAACGGAAGCAAGTTTCTGCGCCCTTGGTTCGCGAACTGGCTCTGTCCGAGTTGCGGCAGTAGGAGACTCACACTTGGCGCAATTTGCAGGGGCGCTTAATGTTTTGGCCTTGAGAAATAATTGGCAACTTGATCTTTATGCCAAGGGTGGTTGCCCATTCACCTATGCCGTCCGAAAGCACGATGCTTTGCTCACCAAGAATTGCCCAATCTGGGTCGCTAACGCTGCGGCGAAGCTTGAGAATTCAAAGTACGAAGTTGTAATCACCTCGCAGCGTGCTGGAGTTGACTGGGTTGCCGGCAAGGTCTCCGCTGTGAAAGACCTTTCAAGGCTTTGGAATCAACTTTCGGCCAACGGTAATCGGATAATTGCAATCAAAGACAGCCCAAATCCTGGCAAAAACATTGTTGCCTGTTTATCGACTGGCGCGGAGTGTAATTTTTCAAGATCTAGCGGCTTGAAATCTGATCCACAGGTTGAAGCAGTTGCCAACTCTCCAGAGGTTCGACTGATTGACCTTGACGACATCTATTGCGAGTCGGCCAATTGCCTAGCCGTGATTGGAAATGCGGTTGTTTATCGTGACGACAATCACTTGACAGACACCTTTGCCAGAACACTCGCCCCGGTAATTGAGTCCGAAATTTTTGGCGCGCTAACCGGAAAATGAAAAATCCCAGTCTCATTGACTGGGATTTTTACATGTAGGCCCCGTGGGGATCGAACCCACGACCCTCGGATTAAAAGTCCGATGCTCTAACCAACTGAGCTAGAGGCCCACGCCTCGTAAACGAGACATTGTCGCAAAGCAACCTGACTAGTCTACCAAGCGAGGTTGGATTGGAAGTTCCTTAGAGGATTTGGTTGGCCACTCAACTACCAGCATGGCCGCAACCATCACGACCCCACCTAAGACGGTCTTTAGCCCAAGCACCTCTTGGCCCACAAGCACGGCAATCACAGCGGTCCAAAGCACCTCAGTGGTTAGGAAGATCGCCACTCTTGAGGGGTCCATGATGCTCTGCGCCCAGGTTTGTACCAAGAATGCAACCGCGGTTGAGAATACGGCCGTGAAAACCACCGCGAACCAGCCATTGGCATCTACTGGCGGGTCATAATCGCCATCTAAAAAGGCACCAGCCCAGCTGTAAAGTGCCACCATTGCAAGCTGAATCAAGGTCAGGGCATAAACATCTTTTCCCGGGCTCCAGACGCTCAAGCCAACGATGTGACCGGCGAACAGCAGGGCACACAGCACAATCCACAACTGATTGACGTCTACGCTGAATCCATTTAGGGTCAGCAAACCAAGTGCGCCAAGAGCCAGAACAATTCCGATAACCAGTTGCTTATTGATCTTGTTGCCGAACATCAGCCAACCCAAGAGCGGGGTCAGCACAACATAGAGTCCGGTTATGAATCCGGTGATTGCGGCGGTGGTTAGTTCCAAACCGATGGTCTGGGTGATGTAACCTCCCGACAGCAACGTGCCAAGCAGTACACCGTGCTTAAGTAACTTGCCATCAATCGCCTTGAGGACGCTTGGTCGGAATGCAATCATCACCAATACAGCCAGGGTGAAACGGATTGCTAAAAAGTCATTGAATGGCTGAGCCGCAATGGCGTCTTTCATCACTACGAAAGCTGCGCCCCAGGCAATCGCCACGGCAAGCAGCGCAATTGCTGCCCAGGTTGTTTTTTTCATCCTGCCAGCCTAACCGACGCTGATTTTTTATTTCTTGGCCAGTGCTGCGTTCTTTGCCATTGAGGGGAATACCAGCCCGTGCATCGGCCAAACTGACCACCAGTATGCGTGTCCCAATAGACCTTTTGGCGCATAGATTGCCACCTGGGTCAGAATTGTCCCACCGGTTTCAACATCTTCCTCCAGCCCAAACTCCAACCAGGCCAAGCCTGGCATTTTCATTTCGGCGCGCAGGCGCAAAAGTTTGGGTCTAATGATTTCCTCAACTCGCCAAAAATCAAGCGCGTCACCAACTTGCAATTGGTTTGGGTCTCTGCGTCCTCTTCGCAATCCCACTCCACCAAAAATTTTGTCGATAAATCCGCGAACCTCCCAAGCCCAGGTCGCTAGAGAGTAACCGTTGTCACCACCGATAGCCTCGACGCGCTTCCAAACTTCTTCAATTGGATCAGGGGAGTGCACGATGCGAACATCGCGATACAAAGTTCCACCGGCCCAATCGGGGTCAGTGGGTAGCGGCTCAGATGGAGTCCAGGGAACAGAGGCATCGCTCCATCTGGTTTCTACGCGGGCATCTTTGATTTTGGTAAGTGCAAGTTGCACCGCGCGCTTGAATTGAGTCAGCCCGCCTTCCGGATCTGGAATTAGACCACGAATGCTGTCGTCGGCGGCGACCACCTCATTCTTTAGGCTGGCTACCAGACGCTTTGCCAGTGTGTAGGGAACCGGAGTAACCAAACCAACCCAGCCGCTCGAGAGCCTTGGGGTAAGCACTGGAACCGGAATGATAATTCGCCTTGGCAATCCGGCAGCTTCTGCGTATTGCTGCATCATCTCTTTGTAGGTGAATATTTCTGGCCCACCAATATCAAATACTCCCGAGATGGTTGGGTTAATGCTTGCGGCACCCACCAAATATCTCAGCACGTCGCGCACCGCGATGGGTTGAATTCGCACATTGACCCACTTTGGAACGGTCATGATTGGCAGTCGCTCGGTCAGGTAGCGCAACATTTCAAAAGATGCCGAACCAGATCCAATCACCACTCCGGCTCGCAGTTCAATTGTTGCCACACCGGACTCGCGCAAAATCTTTCCAGTCTCGGCGCGGGCCTGCAGGTGTGGAGACATAACTTCGTTAGGCGCGATGATTCCGCCCAGGTAAACAATTCGCTTGACGCCCAATGCTTTAGCCGCCTCACCAAATCCCTTTGCCATATCGCGTTCTTCTTGCTCGAAGTTGTCTTTAGACATCAACGCGTGTAAAAGATAGTAGGCAACATCAACACCGATCATTGCCTCGGCTAGGATATCGGGGTTATGGGCATCACCCTCGGAGACTTCAACCTGGTCAATCCACGGGTGGTATTTCAATCGATCGGCATTGCGGGCAAGAATTCGAACTCGATAACCGTGTTTTAGCAGTTCCACGATTAGGCGACCACCAATGTAGCCGGTGGCTCCGGTGACCAGGCAGAGCGCGGGCTTTCCGGATTCGTTCTTCAGTAGGGGAAGGCCTTGGCTCACCGATGAGTTCATGGCTCTAGATTACGCCGTAGCGCTCCACAGAAACCATCTTTCTATTCTTGCCAGCATCGTTTGTGGTCAGATGAATAACCATCATCTCGGCTGGCTTCAAAGTGGTTCCCTTTTGCAGTTGGTCCTTTTGGGCTGCAGACGCATGCTTCGCTAGTGTTTCGAAAATTGTTGGTAGAGCAGGCCTATGCGAGCAGATAACCGATGCCCGGCCGTCTTCGATTATGTCGTTGATGACGTTCTTGGTGCGCTTGGGGCCTTTTTTGTTTCCGAGCTCGCTTAGTTGAGAGCGCTCGATGATTTTTAGTTTTCTTTTCTTGGCGTATGGCAAAACTGTATTTAGGCATCGAGACCACGGGCTGGTAATTACTCTCTTGGGTGCAAAGGCACCAAGTAACTTAACCAACTGTTTTGCCTGGGCGTACCCTTCGGGCAAGAGTGGTCGCTTGGCATCATCAATTGCCTCACCATTCATCCAGTCGGTTCGGGGTTTTGCTTTGGCATGCCGCAAAACAATTAGCGGCTTGGTTCTCAATTGTCCGCGCTTATAGATAGCCAGAAGTTCGTCCAGCACTTCGCTATCAAATTCATAAGTAAGAAGCTTTCTAGCTTCCTCTGGAGTGCGCCACTCAACGCTTTCGACCTCTTCTGAAGGCTTGAACTTTGATTTGGCAAGTGCCGCTGGAGTTACTCGCGCAGCCCAGTAGTGAACTTCTTTTGGTGTGCCATTAGGAATTTTGTAATTCACAATTTTCAAACGTGGCCCAAGTTTAATCTTGAGTCCGGTTTCTTCAGCAATTTCCCTAACTGCAGTAACCGGTAGCAACTCACCTGGATCGACTTTGCCCTTGGGCCAACTCCAGTCATTGTGGCGATTGCGATGAATCAGTGCCACTAGAAGTTTGCCTTTTTCTTCGCGCCACAGAATGGCACCCGCTGCATAAATTGTCATCAGATTCGAACGTTGCGCTTGGCGTGTACTTCTTTCATGATTTGATCCTGTAGATCAATCAACAAGTTTCCGTTTGCATCTACCTTGTGACGGGTCCAGTTGCCATCCTCGGCCAGATACCAAGACGCAACGGAATCGCTCATTGCTGTTTCGAACAGCGAGTTCAATTCACGAATGTGATCCGGTTGCGAGAGGCGAACCAGAGCCTCAACACGGCGGTCTAGGTTTCTGTGCATCATGTCGGCAGAGCCAATGAAAACAGCGGGGTCGCCGCCACCGGCGAAAGCAAAAATTCTTGAGTGCTCAAGGTAACGGCCGAGCACCGATCGAACCTTGATGTTTTCACTTAGCCCAGGTACGCCCGGTTTCAATGCGCACATTCCACGCACCAAGATTTCTACGGGCACGCCCGCGTTTGAGGCCTTGTATAGCGAATCAATAATCTGCTCATCAACCAGCGAGTTGACCTTGATTCGAATCCGGGCATCCTTACCGGCTAGCTTGTTGGCAATCTCTTGCTCAATGCGGGCCGTTAGCCCTTCGCGAACTCCGTTTGGCGAAACCATCAAGGACTTGAATTCTGCCTCTGGTGCGTAGCCGGATAGCTGGTTGAACAGCTTGGTTAGGTCTTCACCGACAGATTCGCGCGAAGTAAGTAGACCGTAGTCCTCGTAGTATCGCGCGGTCTTTGGGTTGTAGTTTCCGGTGCCCACGTGGCAGTAGCGGCGAAGCTGACCCTTTTCTTGGCGAATTACCAAGGCCAACTTGCAGTGCGTCTTCAAGCCGACGATTCCATAAACCACGTGCACGCCAGCCTGCTCAAGCTTGCGGGCCCAGGCAATGTTGTTTTGCTCATCGAAACGAGCCTTGATCTCAACCAGGGCCAGCACCTGCTTGCCAGCCTCGGCTGCCGCAATCAGTGCATCAACAATTGGTGAATCACCGGAGGTGCGGTAGAGGGTCTGCTTGATTGCCAAAACCTTTGGATCTGCCGCAGCCTGTTCAACGAATGCCTGCACCGATGTAGAGAAAGACTCGTATGGGTGATGCATCAGGATGTCGCGCTGACGCATTGCCGAGAAAATGCTGACGTCTTTGTCTTCCACCGGTTGCAAGTAGCGATTAGTAATTACCTGGTGCGGTGGGTAGTGCAGATCGGCACGCTTAAGCGATGAAATTTCAAAAAGACCAGTCAGGTCAAGTGGTGATGGCAAGTGATAAACATCTTCATCGCTAATGTCCAACTCACGAATCAACAGCTCCAGAACCTCTGGGTTGATATCGTTGGCAACTTCAAGGCGAACCGGTGGACCAAAGCGGCGACGCAGCAATTCCTTCTCTAGCGCGAGCAAAAGATTTTCGCCCTCATCTTCGTCGACTTCAAGGTCTTCGTTGCGCGTGACGCGGAAGGTGTGGTGCTGCAAAACTTGCATGCCTGGGAAAAGTAAACCTAAGTACTCACCGATGATATCTTCGAGCGGAACGAATCGGGCGTCTTGAACTCCGCTATTGCCTGGGATGCGCACAAAACGTGGAAGCAGCGGTGGAACCTTGACGCGGGCAAAGTGTTCTTTATCGGTGTCTGGGTTTTTCAGGACCACAGCAAGATTCAGTGACAAGCCTGAAATGTAAGGAAAAGGGTGAGCAGGGTCTACCGCAAGCGGAGTCAGTACCGGGAAGATTTGGTTTTGAAAGTAGTCGTGTAGCAAAGAACGTTCAGAATCTTCCAGGTTCACCCAGCGCACAATGCGAATGCCTTTTTCTTTCATCGCCGGCTTGATGGTGTCAATGAACAGCTGAGCGTGACGCTCCTGCAGTCGGTGGGCTTCGCGGCTAATTTGGCTGAGCACCTCTTGCGGGGAAAGGCCAGAGCTTGAGGTCACTGCCAGTCCGGTGGCGATGCGGCGCTTGAGACCGGCAACGCGAACCATGAAAAACTCGTCAAGGTTTGAGGCAAAGATCGCTAGAAAGTTCACTCTTTCAAGCAGGTAAAGGTTTGGGTCTTCGGCCAGTTCCAAGACGCGCTGGTTAAACGCAAGCCAGCTGAGCTCGCGGTCAAGGTAGCGATTTGGGGCTAATTCGGTGCCGAAATCCGGCAACGAGATAGACATGGTTTCTTCTGAAGACATTCTTCAATCCTGCCACGCCCAGGTTGCTTGCCGGTAGCCGCAGTTTTACTGCCTGGTAAATGCCTTTCAGGGCATTCTTATGGGTGTTTTGCCTTTATTCGGAGACCGAATTGGTCAGGGAGTCGGCGTTTTCGTCGATGTTGAAGCGGTAACCCACGTTGCGCACTGTGCCAATTAGTGCCTCTAGATCGCCCAATTTGGCTCGAAGGCGGCGAATATGAACGTCAACCGTGCGGGTGCCACCAAAGTAGTCATAGCCCCAGACTTCGCTCAAGAGTTGTTCACGAGTGAAAACCCTGCCCGGGTGCTGGGCTAAAAAGCGCAGCAATTCAAATTCTTTATAAGTCAGGTCCAGTGGTCGTCCGTTTACCTTGGCCGAATAGCTTGCCTCATCAATGACCACCCCGGAGGCGTGAATCTTGTCGCTGCCCTCGACTTGCTTGGCTTTGCCAATCGCCAGCCGAATCCGGGCGTCCAGCTCGGCGGGCCCGGCGCCTTCAACCACAATGTCGGCGGCGCCCCACTCGGCGCTTACAGCGGCCAGCCCGCCCTCAGTGACCACCAAAATTAGGGGCGCACTGAGGCCGGTGGCGACGAGGATTTTGGCCAGTGACTTGGCTCCGGCCAGATCTCTGCGGGCGTCTAGAAAAATAAGGTCGTGACCCGGGGCATTTACAAGATTTGCTGGTTCCGCGGGGATCTGTCTTACCCGGTGGCTTAGCAGGCCCAGCGCAGGAAGCACCTCTGATTCAGCTGTCGCTGACAAAACTAGAAGTTGAGCCATGATCTCTCCCAAAACGCTTGGCTAAAGTTTAGCCCTTTATTTATGCGGACTTAAGGCATGATTGCCTTGTGAAAGCGAAATGGGCCCAGATCATTATCATTTGGGCGTTGGTCGCCGCCGAAACTCTGATTCTGGTGATTGGTTTCAGCAGTGAGGGTCAAAACGTTGAGGCATCCTTTGGTGCCGTCTTGGCCGGATCAATAGCCACCGTCTCGCTGTTGCAACTGTTCCAAAACAACGCAGAGGGCTTCGTGCGCAAATTGGTTTACGTGGGTGGGGGAAGCTATCTGATTCTGGCAGTGGCCACCGCGTACCTTTTCTTGAAAGGTTAGACTTTAAACATGTTGCTAGCACTTGAGATTTTCTTTACCGGACTATTGGTCTTGGCTTCTTTGGCTATCGCGGGAGTTTCAGCGCTCGTGCTTTACAAGTTGTTCAAGGGTCAGAAATAGTTGTTCGTATTTCCTGAGGGGCTCCCGCTGGAGCTCACTCCCTTCGCCTTCCTGGTTGGTAAATGGGAAGGTACCGGAATCATTAGTTACAAGCTGAATGACACCGATGAAGCGCCAATCGAGCGCGAGTTCAAGCAACGAATCGAATTTGCCCACGATGGTTCGAATGCCCTGACTTATGTTTCGTCGGCAGAACTAATTGATGAAGCGGGAACAATCCTGCCAAGCGAACTTGGCTACTGGAGAATTGCCCGACCAAGTGAATCAGCAGATCACGGGCCAGGCCTGATGATTGGCGTTGGTGAGAAGAGCCTGCAGACGCACGAAGATTTAGAGAAGCTTCGCAATAAAGAGGGTGGCTTTGATATTCAAGTTTCCGTTTTGCACCCTGGCGGAATGGCTGAGCTTTACAACGGAAAAATCAAGGGCGCTCGTGTAGACCTTGCCTCCGCTTACGGAACAGCTTTTGAAACTGCAAAAACCTACCGACACTCAACCCGCTTATTTGGGCTGGTAGAAAACGCCCTGCTGTGGGTTTGGGAAATTGCGCTGCCTGGTGCAGACCTAAAGCCCCACGCATCCGCGCGCCTCGAACGAGTGGAGTAAATCGTGAGCGCGGCTGAGCAAAACGCAAAAGAACATTTTGGTAACCCAAATATCGAGCAGCGCAACTTGGCCGCAGGCACCGCAGCAGTTGATTTGGGCGCTCGCGGAATAATCACAGTAACCGGACCAGATCGACTTGACTGGCTGCATTCGCTGCTTTCACAAAATCTCAAAAACCTTTTGCCCGGTGTTTCCGCCGAGGCTCTGCTGCTTGATCCCAACGGGCACATTGAACAGGTGATTCACTTTCTTGATGACGGCGAAACCTCTTGGTTGGTAATCGAGGCAGAAGGCCGCAAAAGTTTCTTGGCTTGGCTAAGCAAAATGATTTTCCGCATGAAAGTTGAAGTTGCCGATCGGTCAAGTGACTTTTCGGTGATTGGGCAAATCGGTGCTGGCATTCCACATGCCTATATTTCAAATGGCGTGGCTTTGATATGGCAAGATCCGTGGCCCGGAGTTGTCACCGGTGGTGTGCGCTACTCAATGGCACGACCAGCCAAGTGGCAGTGGACCGAATCACTTGTTGAAGTAAATAAAGTTGAAGCTGTTTTGGCTGAGTATGAAAAGGCTGGAACCATGGCCTACGACGCCTTGCGCGTTGCAGCTCATCGGCCGCGACAGCTAACCGAGGTAGATACCAAGGCACTGCCGCACGAGTTTGACTGGATGTCCACCGCGGTGCACATGTCCAAGGGTTGCTACCGCGGTCAAGAAACCGTGGCCAAGGTTCACAATCTGGGTCACCCACCGCGCCGACTTACTTTCTTGCACCTGGATGGTTCGGGTCATTTCTTGCCTTCTGCCGGTGATGAAGTTTTTGTGGTCGGAGAAAACGGCGTGGTTGAGGAGCGGTCGCGCGGACACGTCACTATTGCGGCCCAGCACTTTGAATCCGGTCCGATTGCGCTGGCGCTATTGAGTCGCTCGGTTCCGGAAGATGCACCGTTGGTGGTTCGCGGTGAAAGCGGCGAGATTGATGCGGCCCAAGAGGTGATTGTTCCAGCCAGCGCGGGTAAGGCGGCCAACCTACCCAAGCGCAATTTGTTGATGGGTGGAAAGCACTAGTGGCAATCAAGCCCGCAAAAGTTAATTGGACCGTCAGGACCTCGCTGCAGCGAGTTTTGGATTCGCTACCTTCGATCCTGCAAATCGTGGCCGCAGCAACTGCTGCCTATGCGATTGCGTATTTTCTCTTAGGTCACAAGAATCCAATCTTCGCGGTCACGGTAACTATTGCTTCACTTGGTTTCACTCGTGATGCCAGAATTCGCCGAGTGCTGCAGACAGCAATTGGCATGGTGGTTGGCATCGCACTTAGCGAAGTAATGCTGCTGCTTATCGGTGGTGGAATATGGCAGACCTCTATCGTCTTGTTGATTGCACTTATCGCGGCAAGATTCCTCTCGGGCACGGCAGCCTTTGCGTTGACCGTGGCTAGTCAGGCCATGCTGGTTTACATCATGCCCGCACCGGAGGGCGGAGCATTCATCAGAAGCCTTGATGGTGTGATTGGCGGATTGACTGCACTTTTGTTCACCGCATTTATTCCACGCGACCCAATGGGTTCGGCTTCTAAAGATGCCGGAAAACTATTTAGTGTTTTTCTTAATGCGGTTGACGCCCTTGAAGCCGCGGTGCGCACCGCCGATGTAAAAGTTGCCGACGCAGCTCTTGTTCGCGTTCGCGGATCACAACCCCTAGTTGATAACTGGCGCATGAGTTTAGACAGCGCAATCTCTGTCTCAAAGATTTCACCATTTATGAAAAAGCACCGCGAGGAATTAAGCGATCAGGTTCGCCTGATGCGCGGCATGGATTTAGCAACTAGAAACCTGCGAGTGGTCGTTCGCCGTGTTGACTTTTTAATTCGCGACGGAAAGCCGCGTGCCTACCTGGCCGATTTGTTTTCCCAAATTTCTGCGGCCACCGCTGTGTTGGCTAAGGGGCTTGAGGGCCCAGACGCACTTGCCGAGTCCAGAGCCATGTTGCTGGATGTTATTCACCAGCTTGATCCAAAGCGCTTTGGTATTGCTGATCAGCTCAGAGAGGCATCGGTGTTGCTGTTGCTTCGCCCGCTGCTGATTGATTTGCTGTGTGCCAGTGGCATGCGTGAGGACGATGCTCGCGCCGAACTTCCTGAGGTTTAATTTTTCTGTGCTGCGCTTGCTCAAGCTAATTGGGTGCGACGGCCGACCATTCAATTGTCAGTTCGCCAAGGCGCCAGCGTTTGCGATCACCAATCAGTGGCCAACCAGCCGCCACCAATTGTTTGCAGGTTGAAACCCAACGCTGAGCGGCACTAAATGCACCAATTCCCGCGTTGGATTGCCAGGCCAAATCCAGCGCCTGCAGAAAATCATGAATCTTTTCGCCGGCAACGTTGTGGTGAATCAAAACCTTTGGCAAACGTTCGGCAACTTTGCTGGGCAAGTCCAACCCTGACAGTCGCAAAGAAATTGTGAAACTGATTGGTCCATTTTTATCCAGGGTCACCCAGCTAGATAACCTGCCAATCTCATCGCAGGTACCCTCAACCAAAATTCCACTGGCAGAAAGTCGCGACTGCATTTGCTGCCAAGCTGCTGCGACCTGGGATTCGTCATACTGGCGCAAAACATTGAAGGCGCGAATCACATCTGCCTGCTGTGCCAGATTTGCTGGCAGGGGAGTTTCAAATCCACCATGGGTAAAGTGCAGGTGTTCGTGCGCCACTGCAAGCCCACGCTCCACTCGTTCTCTATCTATCTCAATACCAACCACGTGTGTGTGCGAATTCACTTTGCGCAATCGTGAGAGCAGTTCAACCGCGGTAATTGGCGAGGCACCAAAGCCAAGGTCAACCACTATCGGTGTTGGAATTTGCCTAAGTAACGGCTGGCTCGCAATAAAGCGGTCGATGCGGCGAAGGCGATTGGGGTTAGTTGTTCCCCTGGTGATTGTGCCTATCGGCTTGCGTACTGCCACAGACACAATCTACCTCGGCCCGATAAGCCTCAGGCGGGCTCACGCTAAACTGGCTGGATGACTGCCAAATACACACTTATTCTTTTGCGCCACGGTAACTCGGTATGGAATCAAGAAAACCTGTTTACCGGTTGGGTGGACGTTGACCTTAGCGACCAGGGTCGCGCCGAGGCAAAGCGTGCAGGTGAACTGCTAGCTGAGTCGGGTCTAAAGCCAGATCTTCTTTACACATCTCGTTTAAAGCGTGCCATCAACACCGCGCACATTGCATTGAACGCTGCCGACCGCAGTTGGATTGATGTGCAGCGCGACTGGCGCTTGAACGAGCGTCACTACGGGGCACTGCAGGGCAAGGACAAGGCACAGACTTTGGCCGAGTACGGACCAGAAATGTTCCAGACTTGGCGCCGCAGCTTTGACGTGCCACCGCCACCAATTGAAGACACCGATAAGTATTCGCAGGCCCACGATGAGCGCTACGCAGATCTTGGTGACAAGATTCCAAAGACCGAATGCTTGAAGGATGTGCTTGAGCGCATGCTGCCATTCTGGCTGTCTGACATTCAGCCATCGCTAAAGAGTGGCAAGACTGTTTTGGTTACTGCTCATGGAAACTCACTTCGCGCACTGGTTAAGCATCTTGATGGTGTTTCTGATGAAGACATCGCCGAGTTAAACATTCCAACCGGTATTCCACTGGTCTACAAGTTGGATGAAAACTTCAAGCCGGTTGTTGCCGGTGGCGAGTACCTAGATCCAGAGGCTGCAGCCGCTGGCGCTGCGGCAGTTGCTGCACAGGGTAATAAAAAATAAGTGAAATAAGAAGTAAAACGCTTTTATTAAAAAATGCCTCCCAATCCTGGGAGGCATTTTTTGGCTTATTCAGTCTCGGCCCATTCGCCCGTGGTTAGGTAACTAACCTTCGAGGAAATGTCAACCACGTGATCAGCGAAGCGCTCGTGGTATCGGCTGGCCAAGGTCACATCCACGGTGAACATAGCGTTTTCTTTCCAGTCATCACCAAGCACCACGTCAAATACGTGACGGTGCAATTCATCAACTCGGGCATCCTGCGCCTGGATTTCGCGCGCAAAATCTGCATCGGTGTTTTTTAGAAGTTCAACAACCTGCTTGGCAAGTTTTACATCTAGTTGACCCATCTCGGCGAAGGTACCGGCAAGCGATGCAGGAACCGCTGAGCCTGGAAAGCGGTAGCGAGCAATCGCGGCGATGTGACCGGCAAGGGCACCCATGCGCTCAAGCGAGGCAGAGATTCGAAGCGCCGAAACCAGAACGCGAAGATCGCGAGCAACAGGAGATTGTTTCGCCAGGATCTTGATAACGAGCTCATCAAGAGCCAGCGCCTTGTTGCCGGTAGCGTCGGCGATCGCAATTGCTTCATCGGCCAGGGTGGCATCTGAGGTGGTGAAAGCCTTTGAAGCCTTCTCGATCACTCTGGCCGAGTCTGAGGCAATCTCAACTAGGCGGGCTTGAACCTCTTGCAACTGGGATTGGAAAATCTCGCGCACGCGGGCACCTCTCGTTTGAATTCCTGTGCAGAATCGCAGGCAAAGGTAAACAAAGGCCAAACTTTTACTGAACTGCCCAAGAATTCCCTATTTTTAGCGGGTTCTGGGCTGTTAACCAAGGAAACAAATCACCTAGTCTTGAATCGTGAGCTACTCCTGGGAATTCTGGTCATCGGTAATTCTTGCCTTTGTTACTGGCTCAGTTGCGACCGGACTAATCGTCTGGAGTTCTAGCAAAGCCCAGGATGCCCAGCAAAAAGCCCAGGTGATCCCCGATGGAATTACCGGTGCCCTGCACGCTTTGGCTACCGCCGGTTTGGTTCTGGACTCAGACAACAAAATCGTTCGAGCCACCCGCAGTGCCTTTGCGCTTGGCCTGGTCCGCGATCAGTATTTGGTTCACCCAAAGCTGGTTGCTTTGGTCGATAAGGCGCGCAAATCAAAAAAGAGCAGCAAGGCTCGAGTCAAGGATTTTGCTCTGGCATCAGAAATTGGCGATGCCACCATCTGGGTAAACTCTCGCGCCCTGCACCTGGGTGAGGGCTTCGTGCTGCTTCTGGTCGAAGACCGCACGGAATCTCACAATCTTGAAGAAACTCGTCGCGATTTCGTGGCCAACATTTCTCATGAATTAAAGACCCCGATTGGTGCAATCAGTTTGCTTGCAGAGGCAGTTCAATCTGCGGCAGACGATCCAAAGCAGGTTCGCAAATTTGCCAAGAGCCTTGAAACCGAATCTTTGCGTCTTACTCAATTGGTGCAAGACATAATTCAGCTTTCGCGAGTCCAATCTGCAGACGTCGCGGGTGGAACCTCAGAGGTTGACCTACAGTTGGTTGTTGCCGAGGCAGTAGATCGCAATCGGGTCTTAGCAAATAAAAAGAAAATCCAACTGAAGGTTTCAACCACCGATGGCATTCGGGTTTTTGGTGATTTGGAATTGCTCACCACCGCCGCAAAGAATTTGATTGAGAACGCAATCTCTTACTCCGATACCGAATCACCGGTATCAATTTCACTGCGCAAGAAAAGTGGAGTTGCCGAGATCGCAATCAAAGACAAGGGTGCCGGAATTGCTCCTGAGGATCTGGACAGAATTTTTGAACGCTTCTACCGGGTTGACCAAAGCCGTTCACGGGCCACGGGTGGCACCGGGTTGGGGCTCAGCTTGGTAAAAAACATAGCCCAAAAGCACCTTGGTGAGGTTCAAGTCAAATCAAAGGTTGGCGCCGGTTCAACCTTCACAATTCGTATTCCATTAGCCACAGCTCCAATTGATGCCACAGGAAGTAAAAAATAATGACTCGAGTATTAGTTGTTGAAGATGAGCAATCGCTTCGTGAGCCGCTTGTTTACCTATTGAAAAAAGAAGGCTTTGAAACAGTCGAAGCTGCCGATGGCTCGCAGGCCATTGAACATTTTGAGAAGGGCAACATTGATTTGGTCCTGCTGGATCTGATGTTGCCTGGCATCAGCGGCAACGAGGTGTGTCGAATTATTCGCCAAACATCACAGGTGCCGATCATCATGTTGACCGCCAAGGATTCAGAAATTGACAAGGTCGTGGGTCTGGAAATCGGTGCTGATGACTACGTGACCAAGCCCTATTCCACTCGTGAACTTCTGGCGAGAATGAAAGCTGTTCTTCGTCGTCACACCGATGCGGTGCCGGTTAGTGACACCCCTGGCGTGATTGAGGTTGGCTCTGTGCGGATGGATGTGGATCGCCACATCGTTGAGGTGCACGGCGAGCGGGTCTCGATGCCACTCAAGGAATTTGAACTGCTGGAGCTATTGCTTGAGAACGCCAATCGAGTGCTAACCCGCGGTCAGATTATTGACCGGGTTTGGGGCTCGAATTACTTTGGTGACACCAAGACTCTTGACGTTCACATCAAGCGCATTCGCTCAAAGATTGAAGATGATCCGGCTCGGCCAGTTCACCTGTTGACCGTAAGGGGACTCGGCTATAAGTTCGAGGCCTAAGCGGAGCAAAGAACCTACCGCAACAAAAAATCCCCCATCAAATCGGTGGGGGATTTCTCTTTTAAGAATTATTTAGCCGATGGCTCGACTACTGATAGTGAATCCACCATCTTCTTGTAGAAATCGAAAGTGTCATCAAGTACCGGCACACGAACCTCTACCGGAGTGCCTGAGCCCTCCGCCACGTTGATGCGCACTACGCCGCCGGCCTTGCCGCCAAGGTTGATGGCCAGCGCCTGACCACCGTTGTAGCCAAGATCAATCTTTTGGCCACCATTCACGGTGAAAGTCACCTCTTTGGCCTCGTTCACGGCAGCATCGGTGTATTGGATCTTTAAGACCGCTGGCTCAAGGCCTGAGTTCACGATTGAGCCGGTAAGGGCCGACTGGGTGCCGTTAGTTAGGTAGATAAAGTTACGAACCTTTAGGTTTTCTAGGTCTGCCTGTGAGCCATCGGCAGGAGCGTAATCGATCTGCGAAGCCACTGGGCTGTTGAATGTGCATCCAGTTGTGCCAACTAGCACCGATGCAGCAATAACGACGGCAGCAAACTTACGAATAGCCAATTTTTCCTCCTGGGATGCGCAATACAACCCTCCCAGTTTAGCCCTTTGTTAAGGCCTGTCCCTGTGGTAAAATTGTGGTTTCTGAGAGGTAATCACCCGCATGAAGTTTGAAGTCGGCGAAACAGTCGTATACCCACACCACGGAGCAGCAAAGATCGTTGAGGTCGCTGACAAGACAATCCGTGGCGAGAAAAAGAAGTACCTGCAGCTTAAAGTTGCGCAGGGTGACCTGACCATTTGGGTTCCAGCTGAGAACGTTGACATGGTTGGTGTTCGAGACGTGATCGACAAAAAGGGTGTTCAGGTGGTTTACGGCGTTCTTCGCGCTGAATTCACCGAGGAGCCGACCAACTGGTCTCGCCGCTACAAGGCCAACCTAGAAAAGCTTGCATCGGGCGATGTTGTAAAGGTCTCTGAGGTTGTTCGCGATCTATGGCGCCGCGACCAGGACCGCGGTCTTTCTGCCGGAGAGAAGCGCATGCTCGCCAAGGCTCGTCAGATTTTGGTTTCAGAACTTGCGCTGGCTCACAAGAGCGACGAAGAAAAAGCTTCTGCAGAACTCGACAAGGTTCTAGCAACTCCAGGAAAGTAGTTCTTAAATGACCAGTCGCGATTTAGCGGTGGTCGTTGTTGCTGCTGGTTTGGGCACACGACTGGGTGCCGACAAACCCAAAGCCTTTGTTACTCTCGCCGAAAAAACCCTGATTGAGCACGCGCTCGAAAACGTTGCTGAGGTTCCGGCTCTTGAGCAGGTAATCGTTGCCGTTCCCGCCGGTCACGAGGCGCAGACCGTGGAAATTATTGAGCTTGCTCTGGCCGGTAAAAACGTTCGCTTCGACGTTGTAGTTGGTGGCCAAACTCGCCAGCAGTCAATTGCAAATGCACTTGGCGTGATCGACCCAGAAATAGAAGTTGTTTTAGTGCACGACGCCGCGCGCGCGTTGGCTCCGGCCTCGTTGTTTACCCGCGTGGCCAGCGAGGTGCGTCGCACCGGCTTAGGTGTTGTGCCGGTAATGAAAATTGCCGACACCGTTAAGCGAGTTGACGCAAATGTGGTGCGTGAAACCGTAGATCGCGAGGCACTTCGTGTTGCGCAGACTCCGCAGGGTTTTGTGGCCAAGGAATTACTAAAGGCCTACGCTGCAACAACTGCCGAACACACCGATGACGCTTCGCTGGTGCAGGCACACGGTATGCAGGTGAATGCCATCGAAGGTGATGAGCGCGCCTTCAAAATTACAACCGCCGATGACTTGACCGCTGCAGAACTTCGTTTTGTTGCAGCAGATTCGGATGGCAGCTTGCGAACAGGAATCGGCACTGACGTGCATCGCTTCACAGCGGATGCTGAAAAGCCGCTTTACCTTGGCACGGTTATTTGGCCAGGTGAGCGCGGACTTGACGGTCACAGTGATGGCGATGCAGTCAGCCACGCGATTGTCGATGCGTTGTTGTCGGCCGCGGGGCTTGGCGACATCGGTGCGAATTTTGGTGTGGACCGTCCGGAATTTGCCGGGGCAAATGGCCGAGTGTTCATTGAGGCCACCCTCAAACTTTTGCAGCAAAAAGGTTTTTCAGTCAGAAACGTTGCGGTTCAGATAATTGGCAACCGTCCAAAAGTTGCACCGATGCGTGCCGAGGTTGAAAAGGTGCTCACCGAAATTGTTGGCGCACCGGTTACTCTGGGTGCGACCACAACCGATGGCCTGGGTTTTCTAGGAAATACAGAGGGAGTGGCCGCGGTAGCTACCGCGCTAATTGCGCACACCCATTCAGGGCCAACAACAGCCCCAAAGGTAGGCTAGCCTCGTGAGCCTCAGCCTGTTTGATTCAAAAGCCCAAGCCGTGCGTGCATTTGCACCCATCGTTCCAGGTCAGGTTGGTATCTACCTATGCGGCCCAACGGTTCAGGGCGCACCGCACGTTGGTCACCTTCGTTCTGCCTTGGTTTACGACCAGCTTCGTCGCTGGCTAACCGTTCGCGGTCACAACGTAACTCTGGTGCGCAACGTCACCGACATTGATGACAAGGTTCTAGACAACGCCAAGCAAACCGGCGAGCAGTGGTGGGCACTGGCTTACCGATACGAGCTGGAATTTAATCGCGCGTACTCAGCGCTGGGAATTCAGGCTCCAACTTATGAACCGCGAGCAACCGCTGCAATTCCAGAAATGATTGAAATCATTCAGCGCCTGATTGATAACGGATTCGCTTATGTCGCCGACGATGGTTCGGCGAATGTTTATTTTTCAGCCGGCAAGTGGTCTGACTATGGCGAGCTAACCAATCAGCGAATCACCGAAATGGAATCGTCGGATGATGGCGAGCAGCGCGGCAAGCGCGAGTCGCACGATTTTGCACTTTGGAAAGCACATAAACCGGACGAACCAGAATCTGCTGCTTGGAAC
>JACCDY010391565.1_pt1 | contig 41916 bp, 23 predicted proteins | sample 7446391 | NCBI WGS metagenome assembly JACCDY01 (sample SAMN15323451, study PRJNA562643) | freshwater metagenome | isolation source: river surface water | place: USA:Blue River Watershed | collected 2017-08-18
AATTCCGCGCCCCCTCCTCGCGCCTTCACGCCGCCATCGCGGCCCTCCCCGCCGCCGTTGCATTCGGCGCCTCCGGCCTCCTGGCCCAAACCCACATCGCCACCGGCGCCAATGGCTTCGTCACCGAAAGCTCGCTCAATCTGGGCACCTTGACGCGCGACACCGGCGGCGCCGCCCTTTTCTCCGGAACCGGCACCATCACCGCCGACGCCGCTCTTTCCAACGGATTGCTCGGTTCTTGGGCCCTTGTTCAAAAAACGGGAACTTCCGCAAACAACGCCCCCGACGGCTTCACCTTCGCCACGCTATCCGGCGGCACCGTAACACCCTACCTCGCGGCCACCGCCATGACCGGCGCCGGCGCCTGGGGCGGCATTCCCTCCGGCGGCGACGGCACCCTCAACTACGACGTCAGCGGAACGATGGCCGTCACCGGCCTCTCCCGTAGCGTAAACACCCTCCGCTACACCGGCGCCGGAGCGACCCAGGTCGGCAACATCAACAGCGCCGGCGATCTGCTCACCGCCAACGGATTCATGAACGCCGGCTCCGGCGAGTTCATCATCGGAGGCACCGGCGGCGCCAACAACTACGGCATCAACGTCACGGTCGGCGCGTCCCGCGAACTCGTCCTCGCGCCGGTGAGCGCCAATCTCACGCTTCGCAACGCGATCAAAAACAACGCCGCCGGCGCCAGCGCGGTCACCGTATTCGGCACCGCCGGCAAGACGGTCACCCTCGCCGGCGTCAGCGCCTACACCGGCCAGACCACCGTCGCGGGCGGCAACCTCCTCGTCAGCGGCGCCGGATCCATCAACACGTCCAGCGGCATCACGGTCAACGGCTCCACCGCCAAATACATCCACACCAGCTCGGCCGCCTCCACCCGCACCATCACGCTGACCCGCGGCACGGTCGACGGCACCGGCACGCTGGGCTCCGTCAACGTCGCCGACGAACCCGCCGCCGTCATCGCCAACGGCAACGGCGGCACCGGCGCGCTCACCCTCGGTGCGCTCAACTTCGGCGGCAACGCCACGCTCAATCTCAACTACGTCTCCGGGACCCGGCCCCTCGCCGTCACCGGCAGCCTGACCACGATCCCCGCCAACGGCGTCGTCGCGCTCAACGTCGCCTCCTCCGGCTGGAGCACGGGCACCCACAACCTCGTCGGCTTCGGCGGCTTCTCCGGCACGGTCTCCGACTTCGCGCTCGGCACCGTCTCCGGGCTCAACTCCCGCCAGTCCCTCGGCGCCCTCGCGCTCACCTCGGGCAACCTCACCCTCCAGATCAACGGCGACTCCCCGCGCTGGACCGGCGCGCAAAGCTCCGCCTGGACCACCGACGCCGTCGGCGGCGCCCGCAACTGGCGCCTCGTCACCGCCGGCACCGCGACCGAATACCTGGCCGGCGACGAAGTCCTCTTCGACGACACCGCCACCGGCTCCACCACCGTCGAGATCGGCACGGCCAACGTCGCGCCCGCCGCCACCACCTTCAACAACAGCACGAAAGCCTACACCGTCTCGAGCGCCGGCGGCTTCGGCATCGCCAACGGCTCCCTCGTCAAGAGCGGCTCCGGCACGGTCGTGCTCCTCACGCCCAACACCTACGCCGGCTCCACCACCATCAACGCGGGCGTGCTCCAGCTCGGCAACGGCTCCGTCGACGGCTCCATCGCCTCCAGCTCCGGCATCGCCAACAACGGCACCCTCGCCTTCAACCTCGCCGGCAACCAGACCTACGCCAACGCCATCACCGGCACGGGCTCCCTGACCAAATCCGGCGCGGGCGTGCTCACCCTCTCCGGCGCCAACACCTACACCGGCGGCACCACCGTCAACGCGGGCAAGCTCGTCGCCACCGCCGTCGGCCTCAACGGCGGCCCCGTCGCCATCGCCTCGGGCGCCACCGTGACCTTCACCGGCAACAACCAGATCAGCACCAGCGCGGTCTCCGGCGCCGGCGCCATCCTCAACGACAGCGCCAACACCATCGTCTTCACCGGCGACCACTCCGGCTTCACCGGCTCCTTCACCCACGCCGCGACGAACAACAACACCCAGTTCAACTCCGCCGTCGCCGGCAGCGCGAACGCCACCTACACCCTCTCCGCCGGCGAACTGATCTTCGCCGCGAACGGCGACTACACGGTGAAGTTCGGCTCGCTCTCCAGCGCGGCCGGCAACATCCGCGGCGGCAACACCGCCACCGGCACCGCCACCGTCGAGGTCGGCGCCCTCGGCGCCAGCACCTCCATCGCCGGCAACCTCAACAACGGCGCCACCAAGATCGTCGCGCTCCGCAAGGTCGGCGGCGGCACCCTCACCCTCTCCGGCAACAACACCTACGGCGGCGGCACCGTCGTCAACGGCGGCGCCCTCGTCCTGAACGGCGCCCTCACCGGCGCGTCCGCCACCAACTCCGTGGCCGTCGCCGCCGGCGCGACCCTCGGCGGCAACGGCACCATCGCCGGAGCCACCACCGTCGACGGCACGCTTTCCCCCGGCGACTCCGTCGGCGTGCTCACCGCCTCCGGCGCCCTCACGCTCAACGCCGGCTCCACCACGCGCCTCGAGATCAACGGCCTCGTCCGCGGCACCGAGCACGACGGCGTGAACGTCGGCGGCGCCTTCACCCAGGGCGGCGCCTTGAACCTCGTCTTCGGCTCCTCCGTATCCTCCGGCAACTACACCCTGTTCCAGCTCGGAGGCACCGGCGCCGGCTCGTTCACCACGGTCACCGCCAGCAGCGCGGCCAACCCCTCGCCCGTTTCCCTGAGCGCCTCCTCCGGCGTGTGGACGGGCTCGCTCGGCGGCGCCGCCCTCAGCTTCAACTCCACCACCGGCGTGCTCACCGTGACCGGCTCCCAGACCGCCCTGCAAACCTGGCGCTTCGAGCAATTCGGCGTCTACGACGACACCGCCGCGATCCTGGCCGGCGACACCGAGGACTACGACGGCGACGGTCTCGCCAACCTCCTCGAATACGCCCTCGGATCCAATCCCAAGGGCGCCGGCGCCAGCCCGATCACCGTCGCGCGCTCCGGCAACGTCCTCACCCTTGCCTACAGCCGCCGCAGCCCCGCCGATCCCGCTCTGACCTACACGGTGCAGGGCGGCTCGGACCTGCTCTCCGGCTTCACCACCGCGACCGGCTCGACCAACACCGTCGGATCCACCTCGACCTACACCGACAACGTCGATCTGGGCGCCGCCGGCGTGCGTCGTTTCCTGCGCCTGTCCGTATCCTACACCGCGCCCTGATCCGTCGCGTCCCGGTCGCCTCGCGGCCCGTCGACGATCCCAGGCCCCCCGGCATCCGCCGGGGGGCTTTTGTTTTGGAGCGCGGCGGCACGACGCCGCCTTCGACGACGAGCTTCGGCTCGTCGCCCCGCACATCCCCACCCCGACCGGACCGCCTCACGCTCCTCCGCGCGCCCATCGAGGACGCGTTTACGCTACACCTAGCTACGTTCATTTATCTCTCACCTCCTATCCGGTCCCCGATAAGGTTTATCTTCCACCCGTCTTTCTCGCCGAATCGCGTCGCCACCTGGCTTCGGAAAGTCCGTCGCCCCCCCGCCGTCCTCCATGAATCGCAGTCCCTTCCTCGCCGCTCTCGTCGCCTCCTCCGCCCTGCTCCACGCGGCGCCCGCCCCTTACTCGCCGGACGCGAACACGGTGATGCTCTTCCATTTCGACGAGGCCTCCGGCGGCGTCTCCGCCAACGCCGTCGCGGGAAAAAACAATCTCTACACCTGGACCTTCAGCAGCTCCACCGGCGCGGCCAACACCGCCCTCCTCGGCGCCGCCGGCTTCTCCGGCTTTGGCAAGTCCATGGATCTCGGCTCCTCCGCCGTGAACGTCGGCGCCGCCTACGACGGCAACGGAAACTCCGCCTACAACGGCGAAACCACCGACGCCATCGCCCACTCCGCCCTCGGCATCGGCGGAACCAATCCCTTCACGCTCGAGGCCCTCGTCTCGCCCAACGCCCTCAACGCGCTCAACCGCGAGATCATCGCCACCGACTCGAGCGCCGCCACCCGCGGCTTCCAGTTCCGCCTCACCTCCGCCGGCCTGATCGAGTTCAACATGATCGGCGTCAGCGGCGCCCAGAAAACCGCCACGATCCCGACCAGCGGCGCCCACGCCATCGCCGTCGGCCAATGGTTCCACGTCGCCTTCGTCTACGACGGCGCCAACTGCCGCTTTTATTGGACCCGCCTCGATTCCGGCGCCACCACCGCCAATCAGATCGGCACGACCCAGGCCCTCGGCCTGGCCGGCGCGGGCTCGATCACCGGTCCGCTCGTCATCGGCAACGAAAACCGCGGCGTCGGCGGCGAAGGCGCCCAGTGCAAGATCGACGAGGTCCGCATCTCCAACATCGCCCGCTCCGCCCAGGGCTTCTTTTTCGCCGACCCGAACGACACCGACGCCGACGGCCTCGCCGACAGCTGGGAAATCACCCACTTCGGCTCCCTCGCCGCCCAAAACGGCGACGGAGATCCTGACAACGACCTCGCCACCAACGCCCAGGAATTCGCCGCCGGCACCGACCCGAACTCCTCCGCATCCTTCCCCGACACCGACGCCGACGGTCTCGTCGACGGCTGGGAAATCACCCACTTCGGCTCCCTCGCCGCCCAGACCGCCGCCGGCGACGCCGACGGCGACGGCGCCACCAACGCCCAGGAATACGCCGCCCGCAGCAAACCCGCCGATTCATGGTCCGTCCCCTCCGACATCGACGGCGACGGCCTGCCCGACGCCTGGGAACTCGTGCGCTTCGGCACACTCGCCCACTCCGGCTACGACGACAACGACACCGACGGCTACACCAACCACGCCGAACAACTCGCCGGCACCTCGCCCCTCGACGCCGCCTCCATGCCCGTCTGGACGCCCCCCACCGCCACCCTCGTGCGCGACTCCGTCGTCAGCGCCAACGCCCGGCTCTTCGCCAACGGCGCCACCTACGGACGCGCCATCAACGGCATCGCCTACCAGAACCAGATCCTCCTCAGCTTCGAAAATTACCAATACACCGCCTGGTATGACAACACGGCCCTGACCGTCTTCCTCGCCCGTCGCGCGATCGACGGCGCGACGCCCGGCGCGTGGGAGATCGTCAACACCGGCTCCACCTTCGTGAACGGCGTCGGCGGCGACGCCCACAACGTCATCACGCTCGGCATCTGCGCCACCGACGGGACCCTCCACATGGCCTGGGACCACCACGGCCACACGCTCCGCTACCGCCGCTCCGTCGCCGGCCTCTGCACCACCAACAAGGCCGCCTGGGGCGCGGGCATGCTCAACGCCGAGCAAAACTGGCTCGTCGCCTCCGGCCAGACCGTGACCGTCGTCACCTACCCGCTCTTCATCAGCGCGCCGGACGGCAAGCTCGTCTTCCAATGGCGCTACGGCAGCTCCGGCGACGGCGACAACTTCCTCAGCGTCTACAACGGCGCTACCGGCTCGTGGAGCACGCCCGTGCAGTTCGACTCCCGCGTCGGCACCTACGTCGAGTCCGCCACCAGCTCCAGCCGCAACGCCTACCTCAACGGCCTCGACTTCGCCCCCGACGGCTCCCTCCACGTCACCTGGACCTACCGCGAAGGCGCCGGCACCTCCAACCACGACATCTGCTACGCCTACAGCCCCGACTTCGGCGCCACCTGGCGGAACAACGCCGGCGCCGTCATCGCCGACACCACCCTCGGCCAGCGCATCACCCTCACGTCCCCGGGCATTCTTGTTAAGCGCAAGGACATGCTTCAGCTCATGATCAACCAGCAGACCCAGTGCGTCACCCCCGACGGCCGCCTGCACATGATGATGATCCACCGTCGCGAGGACCCCGGCTACGAATACCCGAACTACAGCACGGCCAACTACTCGATCAACGGCACCGCCTACTACCACTACATCCGCGACCCGCAGACCAACCAATGGTCGCAGCGCCGCATCCCGCCCGACATCGCGCCCGTCGGCTCCCGCCCCGCGCTCGGCTACGACGCGCAGGGCAACCTCTACGCCACCTTCCTCACCTACACCGATCGCAGCCAGGTCTTCCCCGGCTACCGCGGAGGTTATCTCGCCGTCGCCACCGCCTCGAAGCTTTCCTCCTACACCGACTGGAAGGTCGCCTACATCTCCGCGACCAAGTTCAACGGCGAACCGCAGCTCGACCAGACCCGCCTCGAACGCGACAACATCCTTTCCCTCTTCGTCCAGGAGGACAGCGCCATCACCACCGCCGTCGGCACGTCCCTGCACGTGATCGAGTTTTCCGTCGCCCCGGCCGTCATTCCCGACGCCGACTCCGACGGCCTGCCCGACAGCTGGGAGAACACCTACTTCGGCGGCACCGCCGGCCAAAGCGGCGCGACCGACTCCGACGGCGACGGACAGACCAATCTTCAAGAATACATCGCCGGCACGAATCCCGCCGACGTCGCGGACTACTTCACCGTCGGCGGCATCCAGACCGCCGCCGGTGGCGCCGGAGTCCAGATCACGGTCGCGGGCAAGACCGGCCGCGTTTACCTGCTCGATCGATCCACCACCCTCGGACAAGACAGCTGGACCCAGATCGACTCCTCCGGCCCCGCGGAGAGCGATGGCGCGGTGACCTTCATCGACGCCGCCCCGCCCGAGCCGCGCGCCTTCTACCGGGTTCGCGTGCAAACGCCCTGATCCGCGTCTCACCCGCGTCGGTCCGGGCCGCCCGCCGCGCGGACAACCCCGCCCGTCCGCGCGCGCACATCGCCCACGCCGACGCGGCTAGAAAAGCCGGGGCTCGCCTTCCCCCCAAAACGCCCTCGGGGCCGTTTTCGTGGTGGGTAAACTCACCACGCCATCACAGCGGTCCCGACCCCGACTTCGTTTGAAGCCCGCTAACGAACGGGCGATCCGTCCGGCTTTTCATCGAGAACCCGCCGGACCGCCTCCGCGAGCTCACGCACCGAAAAGGGCTTCGCCAACACCTCGCGCACCCCGATCCGGCTCAGACGCTCCGCGCTCAGCGTGGCGTCATAGCCGGTCATCAGGACGATCCGCAAACCGGGCCGCAGCTTGTGAAGCTGGTCCGCCAGCTCCGGCCCGCTCATGCCGGGCATGGCCACGTCGCTGACCACGAGATCCACCTCGTCCAGCCGGCCGCGCAACCGCTCCAGCATGGCGGCGCTGTCGTTGCCCGCCTCGACGCGATAGCCGAGCTGCGAAAGCATGATGTCCCCCACCTGCAGGATGGACTCCTCGTCGTCGATCAGCACCAGGCGCTCGCCCTTGCCCTGGGGCAAAGGCGCCTCGTCCTCGATCAGCAAAGGCTCGGCCCGAGGGGTATGCGCGGGGAAGTAGAGCTCGAACACCGTGCCATCCCCCGGCTGGCTGCGAACCAGCACCGCTCCTTCGTGCGCCTGCATCACGCCATGCACCACGGCGAGCCCCAGCCCGGTGCCCTCCCCCTGCGCCTTCGTCGTGAAAAAAGGCTCGAAGATGCGATCCATCACCTCGCGCGTCATGCCCCGTCCGGTGTCGCTGACCGAAAGCCGCACGTGCGGGCCCGGACGCGGCTTGCCGCCGGCCCGCGCCGACTGCTCCGCGGTGACATCGACCGCGTCCAGCTTCACGCCCAGACGGCCCGGACGATCGCCCATCGCATGACCGGCGTTGGTGCCGAGGTTCATGAGCACTTGGTGGACTTGCGTGACGTCCGCCAGCACCGGCGGCAGATCCGGGGCGAGATCGACCTCGAAACTGATCATCGCCGGGATCGTCGCCCGCAGCAGCGAAAGCGGCTCCTGCACGACGCGGGCCAGCTCCACCGGCTTGCGCTCGTGGCGCCCGGGGCGGCTGAAGGTGAGGATCTGGCGCACCAGCGCGGTCGCCCGCGCCCCCGCCTGCGCCAAGGCCTTCAGGTAGCCGTCCACTTGCGCCGAACCGCCGCGCAACTGGAGCTGCAACAGCTCGGTGTAGCCGGTGATCGCGGCGAGGATGTTGTTGAAATCGTGCGCGATGCCGCCTGCGAGCGTGCCGATGGCCTCCATCTTCTGCGCCTGCATGAACTGCTCCTCGAGCAGGCGGTTCTCGGTGATGTCCTCCGCGGTGCCGACGATGCGATAGACGCGGCCCCCCGCGTCCCGGATCGGATAGGCGCGATCGCGAACCCAGCGGATGGAGCCGTCCGGCCGCACCACGCGGTAGGTCTCGTTGTAGTCCCCGTCGATCTGCCGGCGGGAAGCGGCGGCGACCCGCTCGCGATCCTCCGGATGGACGGGTTTCAGCCAGTCGGACGGACGCGCCATCACATCGGCGCAGGACCGGCCCCAGATCGCCTCGTAGGCCGGGCTGATGTAGAGCATCTTCTGCTTCTCGGGATCGGTGAGCCAGAACACCTCGTGGATGTTCTCCGCGATCTGGCGGAAGCGCTCCTCGCTGACCCGCAAGGCCTCCTCCGTGCGACGCCGCGCGCTCACGTCGAGCTGCACCCCGATGTAATTGGAAACGCGCCCCGACTCGTCGCGCACGGGCGTGATGGAGACATGGTTCCAAAAAGTGCTGCCGTCGCGGCGATAGTTCAGCACCTCGCCCTCGTAGGCGCGCTCGGCGGCCAACGCGGCCTTTATCGCGGCGACATCATGCGGCGAGGTCTCCGGTCCCTGCATGAAGGAACAGCCCCGGCCGAGCACCTCTTCCGACGAAAAACCGGTCAACCGCGTGAAGGCGGGGTTGGCGTAAAGGATGCGACGCTGCGCGTCCGCCAGCAGCACTCCCATGGGCATGGCCTCGAGGGCCTCCTCGCGAAGCCGGCGCGAGGCTTCGCTGGCGCGCAAGGCCGCCCGCTCGCGCGCCAGTTGACCGCGGCTGAAGGCGCTTTCCAGGGTCGCGGGGATCTCATGCAGGTAGCCTGCGCGCTTCACGACGTAGTCGGAGACGCCGAGGCGAAGCGCCTCGACCGCCACCGCCTCGTCCCCCTGCCCCGTCACCAACACCACCGGCGGCTTCGGCGGACCGCCCGCGGAGAGCTCCCGCAACAGCTCGAGCGCGTTTATCCCCGCGAGCCGGTAGTCCAGCATCAACACGTCATAGGATCCCGAAGCGCCCGCTAGCCGCTCCCGGACCTCCGCGGCCGTGCTCGCCACATCGAGAAGGATGTGGGCGGCGTGCCGCTCCAGATGCCGGCGCGTCAGATCGGCGTCGACCGGGTAGTGTTCCGCGTAAAGCACGCGCAGAGGACGGCTGCGCCGCTCCAGGCCCGCCCGGAAGGCGGCCACCGCGGATTCCAGTATGCCCGGAAGCCGCTTCAGGTAATCGCCTCGTTTCGGCAGGTAGTCGTCGACGCCGGCCTTGAGCGCGACGACCGCGCTCCGCTCGTCGCCGAGCCCGGTCAGCATCACGAGGGCCAAGGGCGACCCGCGCTCCCGCACGCCCACGACAAGATCGAGTCCCGACCCGTCGGGAAGGTTGAGATCGACGACCACGGCGTCGAAGTCCTCCGACCGCTCGAGCAGGGATCGCGCCTCCGCCAGCGTGGCCGCCAGACTCAGCGTCAGATCCGGCATCGCGCGGCACAGTTCGATCCGGGCGAGGTCGGCGTCCTGGCGATTGTCTTCGACGTAAAGAATGCGCATGGCCGGGCTGGGGTGTCCTGGGGATGGGGCGGGGCTTTGAAAACTCGGCTCAACTCGGCCGCGAGTTAAGCACCGTCCAGTAAACCTCGATCTGGGAGGCGACCTCGACGAACTTGTCGAAATCCACCGGCTTCACGATGTAGGAGTTGGCGCCGAGCTCGTAGGCCCGCCGCACGTCCTGGCTGTCCGCGGAGGTCGTGAGCACGACGATCGGGACGCCGCGCAGCTTTTCATGCGCCTTGATCTGGCGCAGGACCTCGAGCCCGTCGACGCGCGGCAGCTTCAGATCGAGCAGGACGACGGCCGGCAGCGCCTCGCCGGCCTCCCAGCGCGCGATCCAGGCCAGCGCCTCCTCGCCGTCGCGCGACACCTCGATCGGATTCATGAGGCGTCGCTTCTTGAAGGCGCGCAGGGCGAGGTCCACGTCCATCGGGTTGTCCTCGACGAGCAGGATGGGAGGCTGGGAGTTCATGGGGAAAGCGGGAGTTCGACGAAAAAGGTGGCGCCGCGGCCGAGCTCGCCCACGGCCCAGGCCCGGCCGCCCATGCGCTCGACCGCCTTGCGCACGATGGCTAGGCCGATGCCGGTGCCGGGATAGTCCTCGGCGCGGTGCAGGCGTTGGAAGATGTCGAAGATGCGCTCGGCGAACTTCATCTCGAAGCCGATGCCGTTGTCGCGAACCCAGAGCAGATATTTGCCCGCCTCGACGCGTCCGCCGATCTCGATACGCGGGGACGCCGAGCCGCGGGTGAACTTGAGCGCGTTGTCGAGCAGGTTGCGCAACACCTGGGACAAACCGTTGATGTCGGCGCTCACCGCCGCGTCCGGCAGGTCCACGCTTAAGACCACCCCACGCGCGACGATATCTTCGCGGAAACCCACGGGCATCCCGTCGATCACCGCCCGCGGCCGCACCGGCGCGAGCGTCATCGCCCGCCGCTCCAGCTGCGAATAGGCCAGGAGGTCGTCGATGAGCTGCCCCATCTGCTGGCTCGCCTGCCTCACCGATCCCAGAAAGCGCCGTCCCTCCTCGTCGAACTTGTCGCCATAATCCTCCTGGAGCAGGCGGCTGTAGCCGTCGATCCCGCGCAAGGGGGCCTTGAGGTCGTGGGAAACCGAATACGTGAAGGTCTCCAGCTCGCGGTTCTTCGCCTGCAACTCGGCGGTGCGGGCGGCCACGCGCAGCTCGAGCTCGGCGTTCAGCTTGCGCACGTCGTCTTCCGCGCGCCGCCGCGCCGTGATGTCGACCCCCACGCCCACCAGACAGGTTTCCCCGTGGAAATTCACGGTCCTGCCCGTGAAAAAGTAGGGCGTCGTCGACCCGTCCTTGGCCCGGAAGTTGGCCTCCACCTCGGAGGCCCCCTTCGCGAAGACGTCCGCGATCTTCTCCTTCAGCAAAGGCTTCTCTTCCTCGCAGAAAAAATCGAGCGGACTCATGCGGGCGATCTCGGCCGCGGTGCAGCCCGTCACGCGCTCGAAGTTTTGGTTCCAGCGCAGAAACCGTCCTTCCGTGGTGTAAAGGTAGAAGGCGCCCGGCAGGCTGTCCACGATCGCGGCGGAAAAATCACGCTCGGCGCGCAGACGCCCCTCGGTCTCCCGACGCCGGATATCCTCGCCATGCAGCCGGCTCGCGGTGTGCCAGGCCAGCGTGGTGAAGATCACCACGTTCGACATCGCGAAGATCGCCAGGCCCGTCTCCAGACCATACCAGCCCGCCCGCTCGCCCAACAACCGCAGCCAGCCCACCGCCACGGGCACGATGACCGCCGCGGGACAAAGCCGGCGCAGGAGCGTGCTCCCCGCCGTGTCGCCGTTCCACAGCATCACGAAGCCTCCGTCGGGCCGCGCGAAAAACACCCCCGCGCCCACCACCATGAAAAGCAGGGCCGAGGGCAGGGAAATCGGGTAATATTCGCCGCCCGCCTCCCCGCCGTAGAGATACCGCGCGCTCACCGTGAGCCCGAGAAAAAACACCAGTCCCGCCACCGCCTGCGCCAGCGGGCTGAAGACCCGCCTAGCCGTCGCCATGAGCGCCCATCCGGAACACAAGGCGCCGCCCGCCGCCAGCACCGCCATCCGCCCGGGCCCCGCGTGGGCCGTGAAACCGAACATGTCCGCCGGGCTGGCCCAGTCGAACGCGTAGTAGACAAGCCGGCGCGCCCCGATCACCGCCACGATCAGACCCAGGGCGAAGGCCGCGCGACGCAATGTCCGCGCCCGGCTCTCGTCGCCGACCATCGCCAGCGTCTCCGCGATCAAGGCCAGGCCCGCGAGGGAGAAACAAAACGCCGTCATCGGCACCATCGGACGCCAGCCCAGATAGACCTGCGTCAACGGCCGCCAATCCATCACCCAACCCAGCATGACCAGCCCGCCCACCAGAAAGGCCAGGCCGCCCGCCATGCCGGCGACGCGAAGCGAGCGGATGTATGTGAGGTGGAGAGGCATGGACCTGGGGTGGGATAAACGCCTGCGGAAAAAATCGCCGCGCAAGCTGCGTGCGGCGGAAGACTTGTATGCCCGGCCTCGCGCCGATACGCAAGAACACGGAGCGTTAATAAGGAATTTTTCCCTATGCTTGGAGAGCCCTCCTCAAGGCTCCGTTCAAACTTTCCAAGGTGTAGGGTTTTGGCACGAAACACACGCCCTCCAGCCGATGCGCCGCCGACGAGCCGCCGTGCCCGCTGGACAGCACTACACGCAGATCCGGCCGCTTCTCCCGAAGCCGCAGGATCAGCTCGTCGCCCGTCATCCCGCCCGGCATGAGCAGGTCGGTGAGAAGGACATCCACCCGCTCGCCCACCTCGTCCCACCGCGCGAGGGCGTCCACGCCGTTCGCCGCCTCGATCACCTCGTAGCCCTGCATCCGCAGGACGGTCGCCGCCATTTCCCGGACCAGGTCCTCGTCCTCGACCAACAGCACGGTCTCCCCTTTCCCCGGGGAAACGAAGCCGGTCGCCGCCGGCTCTTCCGGTTTCGCCTCCTCGCTCAGCGGCAGCCAGACGTCGAACGCGGAGCCTTGGCCGGGCAGGCTCTTCACCGTCACCTCGCCGCGATGCTGGCGCACCACGCCATAGACCATCGCCAGCCCGAGGCCGCTCCCCTTGCCCGTTTCCTTGGTCGTGAAAAACGGTTCGAAAACATGGGGCAACACCTCCGCCGGGATGCCCGCGCCCGTGTCGAGCACCGTCAGCCGGGCGTAGGCCCCCGGCCCGGCGGGCGGCGGCGGCGCGTCGGTTCGTCCGCTCCCGAGCTCGACACGTCTCGTCTCCAACGTGACGCCGCCGCCGCCGGGCATCGCGTCGCGGGCGTTCATCACCAGATTCATCATCACCTGCTCGATCATGCCCGGATCCGCCAGCAGCGGGAGCGGCTCGCAGCCGAGCCGGACCGCGATATCGACCTTCGGACCGATCAGACGCCGCAGGGTCGCCGCGAACTCGCGCACCGCGGCGTTGAGCTCGACCGGGACGGGACGCAGGCGCTCCCGCCTGCCGAAGGTCAGGAGCTGTCGCGTCACCGCCGCGCCGCGGTCCGCGGCCCACATGATCTGGCCCGCGGCGGAGGCCGCGGCTCGTCCGTCGAGCCGGCCCAGGGAGATGAGCTCGGCGTTGCCGCGGATCACCGTGAGCAGGTTGTTGAACTCGTGGGCCACTCCGCCCGCCAGCACGCCGATGCTCTCCATCCGCTGCACCTGCCGCAGCCGCTCTTCCACGCGCGCCCGGTCCACGGCCTGCCGAAGGGCGCGGCCCAGCGCCTTCGCCCCCAGCTCGCCTTTCACCAGACAATCGCGCGCGCCCGCGCGCAGCAGATCCAGCCCCCGCTGCTCGTCGTCCATCACGGTCAGCACGATGACGGGGACGCCGCCCGCCGCCCGCAGCACCTGACGCAAAGTCTCGTCCCCCTCGCTGTCCGGCAGGCAAAGATCGGTCACGATCGCGTCGAAGGCCTCCTCGCGCAGACGCCCCAGCGCGACCGACAGCCGCTCCGCCCGCTCGCACGTGAAACGCAGGCTCCTCGACTCCGCCAGGGCGGCCTCGATCAGCAACGCGTCGCTCGCGCTGTCCTCCACCAAAAGCACGCGGCACGGGCCGTCCTCCGCCTCGGCGCCGGGAGCCGCCGACGCCCTCGCGGGCCGGACGCCCGGACCGGGCGGCAAGGTCGCCGCCTCGAACCAGAAATCCTCGATCGCGCGCACCACCCGGCCGAAATGCTCCGGATCCACGGGCTTGGTCACGAAGCCGTTCGCGCGGGCCGCGTAGGCCGCCCGCACGTCCTCCTCGGCGCTCGAGGTCGTGAGCACCAGCACGGGGATCTGGCCCAGCTCCTCGTCGGCCTTGATCTCGGCCAGAAGCGCGCCCCCCTCCAGGCGCGGCAGATTCAGATCCAGCAGGATCATGTCCGGACGGGGCGCGTCCCGGAAACGTCCCCGGCGCCGCAGAAAATCCAGGGCCTCCTCGCCATCCGGCACGCAATGCACGGCGTGGGCGACGCGGAGATCCTTCAGCGCCTCCACCGTGAGCATGCGGTCGATGCGACTGTCCTCCACCAGCAGGATGTCGACCGGAGAGCGAGACGAGACGGGATGCGGGACGTTCATGGAGAGCGAAGGGAAGCGAGGGTGAAGCGGAAAACGGAACCCTCGCCCGGTGTCGACTCCACCCAGATGCGGCCACCGTGGCGCTCCACGATCTTTTGGCACAGCGCCAGGCCCACGCCCGTGCCGGGATATTCGTCCCGCGTGTGGAGCCGTTGAAAGATCACGAAGATCCGGTCGAAGAAGCGCGGCTCGATCCCGATGCCGTTGTCCCGCACCACGACCACCGGACCGCCGGGCGAGGCCTCGACGCCCACGTGGATGCGAGGCGGCCGGCCCGGCGCCCGGTATTTGAGCGCGTTGCCCAGCAGATTCTGGAACAACATGGTCACCCTCGCGCGATCGACCGGCGCCTCCGGCCAGAGCGGGTCGCGCGTCACCACGGCGCCGGCCTCCTCGATCGCGGCGGCGAGGTTGCCCAGCGCCGCGCCCAAAGGCTCGGCCAGCGACACGCGCTCGATCGCCATGCCCCCCGTGCCCACCCGGGAATAGGTGAGCAGATCCAGGATCAGCGCCTGCATCCGGCGCGCCCCGTCCACCGAGTGCGCGATCAATTCGCGCGCCCCCGGCTCCAGTTTGTCCCCATGCCTTCGCTGCAGCAGTTGCACGCAGCCCGCCACCGCGCGCAGGGGTTCCTGCAAGTCGTGCGAGGCCACGAAGGCGAACTGCTCGAGATCGCGGTTGCTTCGCTCCAGCTCCCGTTTCTGCCGCTCCAGGTCCATCTCCATGCGCTTTCTCGCGGTGATCGGCAGCGACGAGATCAGTATCCCGCCGATCACGCCGTCCTCACGCCGCCAGGGCCGGGCCTCCCATTGCAGCCACTCGACGCGCCCGTCCCGCAGCACGAACTCCTCCTCGTCCGCGCGCTCCACCGCCCCCGCGAGCACGCGCCGGTGCGTCTCATGCCAGCGCGGGGGCAGGTCGGGAAACACCTCGTAATGGGAGCGCCCCGCCAGCTCGCCGTCGCCCAGCCGGTAGTCCGAACGCCAGCGTTCGCTCGCGCCAAGGTAGCGCAGATCCCGGTCGAGCATCGCGATGGCCGCCGGCACGTGCCGCACGAATTCGCTCAGCCGCGCCTCGCTCGCGCGGAGTCGCAACTCCGCCTCCCGCTCCTCCGTCACGTCGCGGTTCACCCCCACCATCCGGATCGGCCGCCCCGCGGCGTCCCGCAACACCGTGGCGCGTCCGTGCACATGCCGGACGCGGCCGTCCGGCCGGCGGATCCGGAACACATGGTCGAACTCCCCCTCCTCGCGCAACGCCCGCTCCGCCGCGGCCCGCGCCTCCGGCAGGTCCTCCGGCAACACCGCCGCGCTCCAATGCGTGAAGTCGATTTTCTCCGACGCGCCTCGTCCGGGCCATCCGTAGATCCGGAACATCGGCTCGTCCCAGGTCAGGGTGCCGGACTCCACCTCCCAGTCCCACACGCCGAGCGCCGCCGCGCCGGTCGCCACGCGCATGCGCGACGAGGCCAGCTCCAGCTCCGCGGTGCGCTCGAGCACGAGGCGCTCCAGGTTGTCGCGCGTCGCCCGCAGCGCCTCCTCGGCCCGCCGCTGGTCGTCGATGTCGGTGCTCGTGCCAAACCACTTTCGCACGCGCCCGTCCGCCCCGCGCATCGGCTCGGCCCGCGTCTTGAACCAACGATAAACCCCGTCGTGACGCCGGAGCCGAAGCTCCGCGTCCAGCCCCGCGCCGCTCGCGATCGCCTCGCGCCACCGGCCCATCACCTCGTCCCGATCCCCGGGATGCACCCGCTTCAGCCATTCTTCGCCCAGGTCGCCGGCGGGAGCGGCTCCGGCGTAGCGCGCCCACTGCGGGCTGAGGTAGTCGCAACGCCCTTCGGCGGTGCAGGTCCAGACCAGATGCGGCAGCGATTCCACCATCTCCCGCGCGCGCCGCTCGCTTTCCGCCAACGACTCCGCCAGTTCGCGCCGCTTCTCCTCCACCGCGTCCGCCCGCGCCGCGACGCGCCACACCAGCGCGCCCAGCATCAACACCATCAAGGCCGTCTGGGCCGCACGGCCCGCGGCCCCGTCGCCCGCCAGCCAATCGCGCGCCACGTCCAGCGCCGGCGGCGCGAAAACCACCACCGGCAGCAGTCGCCGCGCGATCACCCCGCCCGGCCCTTCGCTGGCCAGGATCTGCAAGGCGCCGGGCCCCTTGCGGGAAAACAAAACGCCCACGGCCAGGCACACCAAGGTCGCCGCGGAAATCGGCGCCATCCCGCCGGGCCATCCGAATTGCAGCACCGTCACGTCCGCGTAGATGTCGCCCAACCCGTCCACCAGGGCGACCAAGGCCGCGACCACCGCGAACGCGTGCAGCGGTCGGCGTCCCGTCGCGCTGCGATAATCCATCCCGGCCACCGCGGCCGTCACCGCCGCCCCGCCCAGCCCCGCCAGCAAAGACATTTCCCAAACGGCCGCCCCCTCGCTCGGAGTCTCCGCCCCCGCCCCCGGCCCCATGATCCGCCAGGCGGCGTTGAACGCGCTCAAGCCGCCCGCCCAAGCCAGCAGTCCCCGGCTCGGCCACCCCCGACCCAACCCTTCCCGGCGTCGCAACCACAACGCCGCGGCCAGACACACGATGACCGAGGCCGTCGCCGGCATCATCCGAAAATGCGCCCGCGACAAATCCGCCTCCCGATAAACACCTGCCCCCCAGGCGAGCAAAGCCGCCAGACCCACCGCGCCCGCCAGGATCGCGCAACAAGCGGGCGCCAAGGCCCGGGGGGTAAATTGGGAGGGGGGTTCGCTCATCGAAGTTCGACCAGGGGGAGGGTTAATACCCCATACGTTTTACAATTATCCACTTCGCAACAGCCGAGGGCGCCCCTGCGTAATTAAGTGCAGACAAAATATGCGGACCCACCCCGCTTTTACCCGCGCCACGCCCGCCCGCTGCGGGCTTGCCCTCCCCCGTCGCGCCCGGTGTGCTCGCCCTTTTTCCCCGGCCCATGACCTCCGCGCAGATCCGCCAGTCCTTCCTCGATTTCTTCCACCAGCAGAAGCACACGATCGTCCCCTCGTCCTCGCTCCTGCCGGACTCCCCGGGACTGCTCTTCACCAACGCCGGCATGAACCAGTTCGTGCCCATCTTCCTCGGCGACCGCGCGCCCGACGTCTCCAAATGGGCCGGCGTCCGCCCCTCCTCCGACACCCGCGCCGCCGACACCCAGAAATGTATCCGCGCCGGCGGCAAACACAACGACCTCGAGGACGTCGGCTACGACACCTACCACCACACGCTCTTCGAGATGCTGGGCAACTGGTCCTTCGGCGACTACTTCAAGAAGGAGTCGCTCACCTGGGGCTGGCAGCTCCTCACCAAAGTCTGGGGCATCCCCGCCAAGCGCCTCTTCGCCACCGTCTACGCGCCCAAGCCCGGCGACCCCTCCGAATTCGACCACGAGGCCGCCGCCATCTGGACCGAGCTCTTCAAGGCCGAGGGCCTCGACCCCGCCGTCCACATCGTCCACGGCAACCGCAAGGACAACTTCTGGCAGATGGGCGACACCGGCCCCTGCGGCCCCTGCTCCGAGATCCATTTCAACCTCCTCCCCTCCGACGACGAGGTCGAGGGCCGCAAGGGCGTGAACGCGTCCAGCCCCCGCTGCATCGAGATCTGGAACCACGTCTTCATCCAGTTCAACGCCAACGCCGACGGCACCTTCTCCCCGCTCGCCGCCAAACACGTCGACACCGGCATGGGTTTCGAGCGCGTCGCCGGCATTTACGCCAACACGAAGGGCTTTACCGACTTCACCGCCGAGCCCTCCAACTACGCCGCCGACGTCTTCGCGCCCCTCTTCGCCAAGGTCGCCTCCATGGCGCCCGGCAAGGTCTACCAAGGCACCGTCCCGACCAAGCGCGAAGGCCTCACCGAGCAGGAGAACATCGACATCGCCTACCGCGTGCTCGCCGACCACGCGCGCACCGTCAGCTGCGCCATCGCCGACGGCATCATGCCCGGCAACGAAGGCCGCAACTACGTCATCCGTCGCATCCTTCGCCGCGGTATCCTCTACGGCACCAAGCTCGGCCTGAAGACCGGCTTCTTCGAGCAACTCGTCGCCCCCGTCGTCGAGAGCCTCGGCGACGTCTTCCCGGAACTGAAGCAGCAGCAGGACATCATCCGCCGCGTCATCCGCAGCGAAGAGGAGAGTTTTGGCCGGACGTTGGATCGCGGACTCAATAAATTTAGAGAATCGTTATTTCTCGCCGTTTTTGAGTCTGCAAAGAATGGGGCCAAAGCCGCATCAGTTAACATCGATGCGATGTTTTTCGATTACTCTGGTAGGGCGCATAACAACGTAAATGCGCCCAAAGTGATTCTGAATTTCGGTAATCTGATCAGTGAAGAGTTAGCCAAAGTCGGAGCTACGCCTCCTAATTTCCCCGGTTCAGCCGCCTTCGAGCTCTACGATACCTACGGCTTCCCGCTCGACATGACCCAGCTGCTCGCCACCGAGCGCGGCCTCACCGTCGACACCGCCGAGTTCGAGCGCCTCATGGAGCAACAGCGCAACCGCGGCCGCGCCTCCACCAAGAAGGAGATCATCGTCGCCGCCACCGAGGGCGAAGCCACCACCGAGGCCAAGCCCACGCCCTTCATCGGCTACGTCATCGGCAAGTCCCAGTCCTACGCCGTCACCGTCACCGAGATCGTCCGCTCCGGAGACGACACCTACCTCGTCTTCAACGAGACCCCCTTCTACGCCGAGATGGGCGGCCAGGTCGGCGACTGCGGCGTCCTCCTCGCCAAGGGCCAGGCCGTCCAGATCAGCGACACCATCAAGGACAAGGCCGGCCGCCACCTCCACAAGGTCTCCAACCTCGAGGACAACCTCCTGCCCGAGGCCCCGCGCGGCTCCGCGCCCGTATCCGAAGAGTTCCTACAATCCCTCGTCGGCGCCGTCGTCGAGGCCGGCGTGAACATGGTCCACCGCCGCGCCATCCAGCGCCACCACACCGCGACGCACCTGCTCCACTTCGCGCTCCGCCGCGTGCTCGGCACCCACGTCCGCCAGGCCGGCAGCTTGAACGCTCCCGATCGCATGCGTTTCGACTTCGCGCACTTCGAGGCCGTCACCCCGGCCCAGCTCCGCGAGATCGAGCACATCGTCAACTGGCGCATCCTCGACAACGCCAAGGTCGAGGGCTACGAGACCGACTTCGACAAGAAGCCCGCCGGCACCCTCGCCTTCTTCGGCGAGAAATACGGCAAGCGCGTCCGCGTCGTCGACATCGGCGGCTACAGCCGCGAGCTCTGCGGCGGCACCCACGTCGAGACCACCGGCGAGATCGGCCTCTTCAAGATCGTCTCCGAAGGCGCCGTCGCCGCCGGCACCCGCCGCCTCGAGGCCGTCTGCGGCCAGGCCGCCTACGACTTCGTCGCCGCCGAGGAAGCCCGCATCTACGCCCTCGCCGAAAAGGTCGGCGCGCCCGTCTCCCAGCTCGAACAGCGCCTCGCCAGCCTCCTCGCCGAAAAGGCCGAGCAGGCCAAGAAACTCGCGGCCCTCGAGGCCGCTGCCGCCGCCGCGCAGGCGACCAAGCTCGTCGCCGCCGCGACCGAGAAGGACGGCTTCAAGTTCGTCTCCGCCGTGGTCACGGCCGACGGCGCCGAAGCCCTCCGCAATCTCGGCGCGCAGGTCCTCGGACAGCTCGGCGAAGGCGTCGTGCAGCTCGGCGCCGTGATCGGCGACAAGGCCAGCGTCGTCGCCCTCTGCAGCCCCGCCGCGATCAAGGCCGGCAAGAACGCCGGCAAGATCATCCAGGCGCTCACCGCCCAGCTCGACGGCAAGGGCGGCGGCAAACCCGACGTCGCCATGGGCGGCGGCAAAAACACCGCCAAGCTCGCCGAAGTCCTATCCGCTTAAGCGCCCGGTCACTTCCTCCCCACTCAAAGCCACGCCTCGCCGGCGTGGCTTTTTTCGTTCCCGGAGTTTGTCTCGCAAAGGATGGAAAGGGTGCAAAGGCCAAGGCGTTTCCTTCGCCTCCTTACCATCCTTTGCGAGACAAGGGATTGCCATTTGACATTTATATTTATGCCAAACCGACTTTCGCTCTTGCTTTGCCAAATGGCAGAATTATTTTAGTCACATGAGCGAAGATCTTCCGCATGCCCGCAGCGATGCCGAGTGGGCCCAGGTCGTCGAAGAGGGTCTTCCGGTCCTCGATCTCGTGAAATTTGGCCGCGCGTCGGGCTTTACCGCCGAGGAACTTGCGAAACTCGTGCATATCCCGCCGCGCACCTACGCGCGCCGCGTAAAGGCCAAGGCCCGTCTCGACATCCCTGAGGGCGAGCGGGCGGCTCGGATCATGCGACTTTACGATCTCGCGAAGGGCTTTTTCGGCAGCCACGAAAACACCCGCGCTTGGCTAAACTGCCCGCTCCCCGCGCTCGGCGGTCGCACGCCGCTCGACATGGCGCGCACCGAGCCCGGCGCTCGTCAGGTCGAGAACGTCCTCGGCGCCCTCGAGCACGGCATGTTCCTGTGAGTTCGCTCCGCGTCTGGCGCATTTGCCCCGCCGTCTACGCCGCCGATCCCTTCGGCGGCCAAGGTGGCGTCTATTTCCCGGCCCGCTGGCACAACAAGGGCCGACGAATCGTCTACACCGCCGAGTCACGCTCGTTGGCGGCGATGGAAATCCTGGTCAACTGCCATGATCGCGCCGCCTTCGCCGCGCGTCCATGGGTGCTTGCGTGGGCCGATATTCCAATGCCTCTCGTCGAAATCCCCGCGCGATACCCCGACGATTGGCGCGATCAACCGCCCCCTGGATCCACACGCGCCTTTGGAGACGCGTGGCTCGCATCGACCCGCTCCCCCGTCCTGCGGGTGCCGAGCGCGGTGATCGCGGGAGAGTTTAATTTTCTGCTCAATCCGACCCACCCGGATTTCGCCAAAATACGACTCGGCGCTCCCGAGGCGTTTTCCTTTGATCCGCGGCTGCGTTGACCAGCCGGCATCGAGCGATCCGCCGCTTTGCGCTCAGCCGAAGCGCAAGGCCTGCTCCACCTCGCGCAGGCCGCGGGTCATCGCGAGCTTCCGCCCGTCGCGCAACACGACCACGTGCTCGCCCTTGAAGCCGGGTTGCAGCTCCTTCACGCGGTCGAGATTCACGATCGTGGCGCGGCTGATGCGCAGGAATTTTTCCGGAGGCAGCTGCGACTCCAGGTTCGCGAGCGTGTCGCGCAGGATGTGGCTCTCCTTGCCCGCGTGCACCGACACGTAGTTGCCCGCCGCCTCGATGCTGTCGATGTCCTCGGTGCGCAGCACCACGAGCCGGTCGTCGGTCTTGATCGTCAGGCGCGTGAGATAGGCCACCCCCGTATCGGGCTGCGCCGCCCCGCCCGGGGCAGTCGGTTTCGCCGGAGCGGCCGGAGCCGCCGAACCCGTCGCGATCGAGGCGGCGCCGCCCTGCCTGGCCGCGAGCAGATCGAGCAAGCCTCGCGCGGCGTCGCCGGCGCGACGCTGCTCCAGATGCTCGCGCGCCCGCGCCACCGCCGCGCGAAAGCGCTCCGCGGTGAGCGGTTTCAGCAGATAATCCAGGGCCCGCGCCTCGAAGGCCCGCACCGCGTGCTGGTCGTAGGCGGTGGTGAAAACGATGATCGGCGCACGCTCGCGCGGCAGCTTCCCCGCCACGCCGATGCCGTCGAGCCCGGGCATGTTGACATCGAGAAACACCAGGTCCGGCGCGTGCGCCGCGATCGCCTCGAGCGCCTCCGCGCCGTCGCCGCACTCGCCGACAAACTCCAGGTCCGCCTCCTCCTCGGCCAGCTGACGCACGCGGCGCCGGGCCAGCGGCTCATCGTCCACGATCAGGGTGCGGATTTTCATGCGGAGGAAACGGACGCGACCAGCGGCGCCGCGGCGCCGCCGAGCGGCAGCGTGATCCGCGCCATGCAGCCTCCGCCATCCCCGGCGAACAGGACGAACTCGTGCCGTCCGGGATAAAGCTGGGCGAGACGCGCCCGGATGTTGGCCAGGCCGATGCCCGCGCCCGGTTTCGGCTCGCCCTCCGCCCCCTCCGCTCCCACCGGGCCCGGGCCGGTGTCGAGGACCTCGAGACGCAGCCGATCGTCGACGCGAGAGGCGAAGAGCGTCACCACGCCCGGACCGCGCACCGCGGAGATGCCGTGCTTGATCGCGTTTTCCACCAAGGGCTGGAGGATGAAGGCCGGCACCGGCGCATCGAGCACGTCGTCGGCGATGTGTTCATCGACGCGCAGGCGATCGCCGAAACGCGTCTGCTCGATCGCGAGGTAGCGTCGCACGAAATCCAGCTCGCGGCGCAGCGGCACCTCGCCGGCGTTGGCGTCGTCGAGCGAGGCTCGGAGCAACTCGCCCAGGTGCCCCAGCATCGCGTCGGCCGCGCGGGGATCGAGATGGATGAGCGTGGCGATGCCGTTGAGCGCGTTGAAAAGGAAATGCGGGTTTATCTGCATGCGCAGCGCATCGAGCCGCGCCTCGGCGAAGCGCGCCTCGGCCGCCAGCGCGCGTCGTTCCTTCTCCTGGGCGCGGCGCGACCACAACACCGCCTGGGAGGCGCTCACGAGCAGCGCGTAAAACAACAGATCGATCGTCGCCCGGGCCAGCGGCGGCCGGCCCATCCCGCGAGCCCGTCCGCCTTCGCGCGGCGACGGACGAGGCGGCGCCGCCTCGCCCGGAGGCGGCTCGGGCCGAACGCGACGCGGAGCCGTCTCCGACGTCGCCCGGTGCGGAGCGAACGTCGTGTCGGCCCAATGGCTCGCCGCGAGCAACAGCACGCAGGCGGCGAGATGCGAAACCGCGCCCACCAGCCAGCGCCGCCGCTCCAGCGGGAACAAAAAGGCGAGCGTCACCGCGACCGGGGCGAAAAGCCCCCAGGCCAGCCACGAGGGGGCGGTGGTGCGCAGCGCGGTCTCGAAATCCAAGGAGCCGACCAGCATCGCTTGCGCGATAAAAAACACCCCGAGGGCCAGCCAGCCGACGAGGCTCAGCAGCAACGGGGCGCGCCACGCCCCCGAAGCGGCGGGAACGGACGAGGACGGCGAGGAATTCATGGACGGGAACGGAAAGGGTTTGAGGGAAAAGCGGGCGCGAACGGAGCCCAAACTCGCACGGCCCCGACCAGACGCGCCGAAGCGCGGCGGCGTTTGCACACCGGCCGCGCCCGGGCGGTTGATTTACAGGGCCCGCATGAGGGCCCGGAGAGCGATCCAGGCCGGCGAGGGAGCCTCCGGATTGGCTTAGTTTTCGTCTCCCGCGTGACCGCCGCGGCCTTCGCCGCCCTCGGGTCCGCCATGGCCATGGCCTTTGCCGCCGCGCTCGGGCATCGGCAGCTTGCCGCTCTCGACGGCGGTCTTGAGCGCGGCCTGCTCCTCGGTGCTCAAGGCGCCGTCCGCGTTGGTGTCGTAAGGCGCGACGGCGGCATACAAGCCGGCCGCGCGCTCGGCGACGTGTTCAGCCGGCGGGGTGCCGCCCTTGCGCGCGCCCTGCGGAGCGTCGGCCGGGGGCGTGCGGCCTCCGCCCGGAGGGGCGAAGGTGACGGTGCCGGCGGTGATCGCGGCGGCCAGCTTGTCCTGTTCGGTGGCGTTGAGGTTGCCGTCCTTGTTCAGGTCGAAGGACGAGACCTTGCTGTATTCGGCCGTCAGGTGCGCGACGACCTGGGCGGAATCGGGCTTCTGCCCCTTGCCTTTGCCGGCGCCGGAACGCTCCGGGCGGGTGGCGGTGGCGGAATCGGCGGCGAACGAGGCGCCGGCCAGGACGGCGAACGCGACGGTGGTGGCGGTGGTGCTGAGGATTTTCATGATGTTTTGCTTTCCGTGGTTGGGTTTAGATTGGCCTCGTTCCGACCGCTTGGCCGTCGAGGCATGGACGCACCTTAGCCGTTTCCCCGAAATTAGTCCCTGCACCTGAGACGAACCCGCCTTCAAATCGGATGAACCCGCCCCGGAACGGGATGAAACCGGCCGGATTAACCGCGCGGCGAACTTCGATAGCGCCGAAAAATCATCCGCCACCCGCGCGCGCCCGTGTCCATGCGACTCAGTCCTCACGGTCCAGACATCCACCCGTTTCGAGATCGGCCCGCGTGATGCCACCCGACCTGCCACACGCCCGGCCATGCCGAGCGCGCGCCAAACCCGGCGTGCGTTTTTCACCCCAACACCCCGACCCGGAACAATGTCTCCGCCACCGATCAGGGCACGGAGGCCGGCACGTTTACGCCGGCGGCCGAGGGATTTGGCTGGGTATCGATAAGGAGTCGCCAGAACACCTTGGCGGCAGCCGCGGGCACACGGAATCGCGCATCCCGGTAATGTCCGCTTTCGTCCAGCGGGCCGTCCGTCAGCCACTGGATCTCATTCTCGCGCGGACCGCGCCACGTCTGCAGATCGTCGGAAAGCTGAAGCTTGAGCGCCACCGCGGAGGCCCAGTCGCCGACCGGGCGACGGAACGCGAAGAGCGTCCCGCCCGCATCCGAGGCGAAAGCACCCCAGCTTTGCTCATCCGCGCGAACCGGATCACGGCCGAAGACGAACTCGTGCAGGTTGGAAGCGCCATCGCCGTCGGTGTCTTGCCTCAACAGCGCCTCGTCGACTGACACTCCAGGGAACATCGCATCGAGCCAGGCCGCGGGCAGCGGCGGCGCATAGGTGTAGCTCAGCGTCGTCGTCTTCGTCGCCGGAGACGTGCCCGCGGTGGTCGCAAGGATCGCCAGCGTGTTCACGCCGGGCTGCAAGGTCAGGGTCTTGCTCCAACGCCCGAGCGCGTCGATCGCGCCGACGGATTGGCCGTTGATTTTCACCGACGAGATCCCGGCGGCGGCGAAGACGCGGCCGGAAACGGTCAAGATCGACGCGCGCACGGTGCCGCCGGACTGCGCGGGGCTGTCGAGCAGGAGATCGATGTCGTTCTCGCCCGCCTGCGCCGGCACGATGTCGGAGCGGACAAGCACGAGCTGACCGGTGGCCACCGTCCCGCTGGAAACGTAGTCGACCGCTTGCAGGATCGCGAAACCATCCGCGCCCCAACGCACCGTCTTGCGGGTCGTGAAGCTGGTGGAGGGCAAGGCGACCTGGCGGATCGTCGCCAGCTGCTTGATGTCGTAGCTTCGCAGGGCGTTGCTTACCACCGCGTAGGCGCGCTGCTTCGCCGTCTCCAACGCGGGCTTGCCACCCGAGCTGGTCATACCGCCGAGGACGCCGCGCAAGGTGATCGTGCGTCCGTCCACGAGATAGCCCGTCGAACTCAGGGCGAGACCGCCATCGCTCGCAAAATCGATCGAATATCCGCCGAAGACGGACTTGGCCCCCGCCTCCTGCACGAGGCCCGAAGCGCTGACCCGGTTGCGCGTGAATTCGAACCCACTGGTATAGGCGTCGTAGGTGTAGAGCACATCCGCGCTGTCGCCGCGCTCCACGCGATCGCCGTCATACACGCTGGTGTGGTTGGTGCGAGACACCGCCCCGTCGATGATGTAGGTGCCGTAGTAATTCAGACACACCGCGATCGACTCCGGCGCGCCGGCCAGCGTGACCATGTCCGTGGCGATCGGGGAGCTCGTGTAGACGCTCGTGGGCAGGTCGATGCTCAGCGCCACGCTGAAATCGTCGAGCCGCACGCGCAGGACCTTGGACACGTCGCCGAGGGCGACGTAGAGGTATTCGCCGCCGTCGGTGATCGCGAGCGACCGCGGGTTTTGGCCGGTCGAAAGGCTGCGCAGGATGCGCCCGGTGCGGGCGTCGATTTCCAGCACCTGGCCGGCTAGACTGGGCTCGCCGCCCTTGCCCGTGCTCACGTAGACGCGCGGCAGGCTCGGATGCGCCACGACATCGGCCGCGTAGAGCTGAATGGCGTTAACCGAATTCGCCTGGTCGGCGAAGACCACCGAAACGGGCAACGACGCGGTGTCGTTGGCGACGACGGCGTCGATGGAGTCCGATATCACCGCGGCGTTGGCGATGCCCGGAGCGATCGTCCCCGGAGTCAGCGCGAAGGACACCGTGCGACTTTCGCCGGAAGCCAGGTTGCCCAGGCGCGCGATAAAGCCGTTGGTCGCGGCCTCGACCGTCGCGCCAACGCCCGAAGGCACGATGTTCGATACGCTCACGCCGGCGGGAGCCGAGAAGACGACGCGGGCCGCCACCGCGGGATTGGGACCTTGGTTGGTGACGCGCAGCGTGAACGGATTCGGCTGCCCGTTGTTCATCACCCCGTCGGCGCCGACGAAAACGACCCCCAGGTCCGCCGGGCTCTGTGTCGGCGCGATGTCCGCGTGCTCGATCAGGAGAATGTTTCCGCCGGAGAGGCGGAGCGCGACGCCCTTCTGCCCCCAGCGCTTGATCTCGGAGATGGTCTGCCCGGAGACGGTCGGCAACGCGATGCGGCTGATCTCGCGCAAGGACAGCGAATCGAACACGTAAAGGCCCTGCGTCATATCCGCGGCGTAGATGCGCCGCGCGGAGGCGTCCGCCGCGACCGCCCAATTCGACACCGAGGAGGGCAGCGCGAGCTTTCCGCGGGAGAGGAGCGTCTGGCCGTCTGCCACCACGCCGTTGGTGCCGACGACCAGATCGCCATCGGCCTCGATCGTCACCGCAAAGCTCTGGAAGGGCGAGGCGGTGGAACGCTGCACGGTGACGTCGATCCCGGTCGCCGTGGCGACGCCGAAGTCGAAACCGGTGTCGGTGTTGTTGAAGGCGTAGACCAGGCCCGGGCGCCGCGATCGCGCGATCGAATGATAGGTGAAGGAGACGTCGCCGGCATACGCGCCGCCGTTGTAGTTCACCAAGGTGTTATACGAGCTGCCGGTCGCGTCTTGCCCGACCAGGACGGAGTTGGGCAGCCCCGGGATCGTCTCGATGTCGTAAGGGTAATAAGTGTAGGAACTCCAGGAGGCTCCCGCCGTCAGGGTGAAGGACCGGACGACCGACTTGGTCTTCAGATCGTATTGCACGATCTGCCCCGGCCCCCAAAGGCCGACATACGCGTAGGCACCATCCTCGGTGACCGCGAGGGTGCGGGGATCGCTTCCGATGAAGGGCGAGGCCGTAAGGGTCCCGGTCGCCGGCGCGATCGCGCCGAGGGTGTTCACGTAACCCGCCGGCGCGCTGGAGCCGGACGTGAACAAGACGTCCTGGGTCGTCGGGTTGACCACCATGCCCGCGGCGACCGTTTCCAACTGGCGATAGGTGCGAATCGCGCCGCTCAACGCCTCCATGCCTCCCGCACGAACGCGGATCCGATACAGACCATAGGCGTTCGGCACGGGAAGGTTAACGAAAGCCGAGCCCGCCGCGAAGCTCACGTCCGTCCACGCGCCCAGCATCTGGCCGGTCTCGATGTTTTCCCAGACCGCCTGCCCCGTGGCCGCGTAGCCGCCCAGGTTGAGATTGTCCGAGTTCTTCGCCGTGACGGTGAGACCGAGATTCGTCCCGATCTTCGCCCAGGCGGGCGTGGTCGTGACCGCCAAGGAAGCGACATCGGCGTCCTGCACGCTCACGACCGCCGCACCGAACGTGAAACTGGTCGCCGCGGCCCGGAGCGTGGTTTGCCGCACACCGGTGATCGCCGGGTTCGCCAAGGCAGAGAACGAAAACGTCACGGACCGCAGGCCCGCGGGAATCGTCACCTGCGCGGGGACGGTCACCACCGAGGGATCATCGGAGGTCAGATTCACCACCAAGTCGGTCGAAAGAGAACCGGGGATCGTGACGGTCGCGTTTTGCACCGTCGTCCCCTCGAAGACGCTGGCCGTCGCGACCAAGCCAAGGACACGCGCGTCGTTGTTCACCACCATGAGCTTCGAGACCGCCTGGCTGGCCCAGGAGTCCACGCTCGCCGTCAACTCCACCGAGTAGTCTGGATTGATCACGGTGTCGTCCACGGCGGAAAGCGTGACCGAATAACTGGTGACTCCCGAAGGAACCGTGACCGCGGACGGAAAACTCAAGCCCGAGCGGGAGGCGCCCAACAGGACCAGCACCGCGTAGGAAGCCGGCTTGGAAAACGTGATCCTGGCGACACCCTGGCCGCCCTCCGCGATCGAGGCGGGCAGGACCAGGCCCACCGTCGCTTTTTCGTCGTCCATGATCAAAACCGCGGCCGTGACCGAGTCATACCCAGATGCGCTGCCTCGGATCACCACCTGCCGGGGACCCTGCAAAATCTGGTCGTCGTTGAACGTGAAAAGCGCATAGGCCCGCCGTTGCCCCGCCGGTATCTCCACGATCTGCGAAGTCGGTTGAAGCGAACTGGCGGTCAACGTTATCGTGGTCGGCGTGCCCACCGCCACCGGGATATCCACCGCCAAAGCCACGACGCCGTCCGCCTCGGAGATCTCCGCCGGCGCGTTGATGATCAACGATGGCGCCGCGGACATCGTGCCCAAAACCAGCAGCCAACCCAGGCACCATCCAAGAACGTTGAGCCGGGAACCGAGCCGAAAAAATGCGCGCGAGGACATAGTCCCCGTTCCCATGTCTAAGCCGTTCAATAGTTAAAGACTTTTAAACCCCTTCTGCAAATTAAGTAGCAAACCACCTTTTCACGCCTCGATAGCCTGCTGTCTGGCCGAGCTTCCCTCATCCCCCGTATGAAACACTGGTTCGACGAAGCCTTTTATGAACGCACCGCGGCGCGCCTGGCGGCGCTTCACCCGCGCTTCGATTCACCCGGCTTCCTCGTCCGCGCGCTCGATGGCCTGGACGGTCTCGAACTCATGGCGCGCATGCATCGCGCCGCCGACGCCTTTCACGCCGCGCTGCCCCTACCCTTCGCCGAACAAATCGACGTCCTCCGCGCCCACGCCGCCGAGATCGGACACGGTTTCGCCGGCATCTGGCCTTGCGCGCACATCGCCGCCCGGGGGCTCGACCATCCCGACCTCGCGCTCCCCGCGCTGCGCGATCTCACCCGCCACGGCTCCGCCGAGTTCGCCATCCGTCCCTTCCTCGTTCGCGACCTCACCGGCACCCTCGCCGTCATGCGCGAATGGGCCGCCTCCGACGACGAGCACGTCCGCCGTCTCGCCAGCGAAGGCTGCCGCCCGCGTCTGCCCTGGGGCCTTCGACTCCGGTCTCTCGTCGACGACCCTCGTCCCGCCCTGCCGATCTTGGAGACGCTTAAAACCGATCCGAGCCTCTACGTCCGCAAATCCGTCGCCAACCACCTCAACGACATCGCCAAGGACCACCCCGACCTTCTCCTCGACGTCGTCTCCGCCTGGAATCGCCGCGACGCCCGCACCGCGTGGATCGTGAAACACGGCCTGCGCACGCTCGTCAAAAAAGGCCATCCGCGCGCCCTAGCCCTCCTCGGGGCCGGCGCCGCGCCCAAGGTGCGCGCCACCGTCGCCGTTTCGCCGCGTCGTATCCAGCTAGGCGATACGATCACGCTCGCCGCGCAGATCGTCTCCGACTCCGCCCGGGCCCAGTCGCTCATCATCGACTACGTCGTCCACTACGCCCGCGCCTCCGGACGCCCCTCGGCCAAGGTTTTCAAATGGACCGCCCTGGACCTCGCCCCCGGCGAAACGGTCGAGCTCACCAAGCGCCAGACGATCCGCGATTTCACCACGCGCCGCCACCACGCCGGCCGCCACCGCGTGGAGTTGCAGATCAACGGCCGCCGCCTGGCGGAGTCGCACTTCCTCCTTTCCAGCTGATCCGAGCCGCCATGCCGCGCCCCTGAAGATCCGGACGCCGCCCCATGGCGCAGGGAATGGCATGCCAGGCCATGGGGCGTAGCCCATTGGCGAACCAAGACGAAGCGGTCCGAGTATGTTCGCGAACGCGTAGCTCCGCGCCCGTCCTCGCCTTGAAAAGCCGCGTTTCCCGACGCGTCAAAGCGGGTTCGCGGCCCACCTTGATCACCGTCCGACGCAAGGAAGGGCGTCGCCTCGGAGCAGTCTTCAAACTAAAGCGGTGTGGCGTGGCGAGGAAAGGGGGCTCGCCCAAGGCGGCCGAGGCGGAAGCGGGCAGGAGGCCCGTGCCGCCTCGGGCAACGCAGGGCCAGCCCCTTTTCCTCGCCACCCGGAAGGGCTGGGGCGGAGCCAGTCGGGTGCGGCGTTGGGCGCGAGGGGCAGGGCGCTCCGCGCCCAGCACCCTCGCACCCGCCTTGCCCTCGACTGGCTGCGCTCCCAGCGACACTCCGCTTTATTTTGAAGACAGCTCCTCGGCCACATTCGCGAAATTCATGCGCCGTTCATGCTCGGTTCATTTTCGCGGCTTATTTTCACGAGCCGCCTGGGCGAAAACCGCTCCGATTTCAGACGCCGCGCGATCCGGTCGCGCGACCCGCGGCCCCGCCGATTCATCCCTCATCCCGCCACCCGTCGATCCGCCCTCCGACTCGCATGTCCTCGTCCCGCCGCCTCCTCCGTCCTCTGTCCGGCATCGCCGTCTCCGCTCTCTGCCTGGCCCTGGCGCATCCGGCCGAGTCCCGAGCGAGCATAGCCTACGGAAGTATCAACAACTTCGATACCGTCAACGACACCGGCAAGCCTTGCCACGGCTTCGAAATCGAGATCGAGGACTGCCGCAGCACCGACATCTCCTACACCTACGATTACAACCACTACGGCACGCCGGTCATCCGGGAGGATCCGGCCGCCGACCCCGCGCATCCGCGCACCATCATCCGATGGGAAAGCAAACGTAACCCCGATGGATCCTGGGCGACCTACACCGCCGTCCCCTCCGGCCCCGTCGCCCCCACCGACGGGCACGCGTTCACCGACCCCGGTGTCAACTTCGGCGGGGAACACTTCGGTGTCGGATACAACGTGGCGGTGGGCGCCATCCGCTACAACTGGCTCGTGGACGACGGATTCGGCGCGCTCGTGCACGGGGGCGCGGTCCAGGTCTCGACCCCGGTCTTCACCTATTTCCCGCCTGTCGTGGACAAGGCGATCCCCGCTCAAGTCCAGGCCGCCATCGAAGCGCCGCCCGAGCCGCCCGAATTGCCGGCGCTCGAATTCGGCCGGCCGCTCTGGGTGAAGGAGATTCGCACCGTCAGCCACAACGGCAACCCCGTCGGCCTCCGCGACCTCGTCACCGACGATCCCGATGATCCGGACGACAAAAACTGGACCAACGGCGAGCCCGACGAGGTCGAGACCGAGTGGTTCCTGCTTCAACGCGATTTGACCAAGCGCGACGGAGGCAACAACGCCCGCCTCGAGGCCGCGCCCGAGGATCTCGACCACGGAGACGAGGTGGTGACCCGCCGCTATGAGTTTTTCGCCTACGCCGGCCCGCTCGACGCGGAAAACGGCGAGGCGCTGGCCGGTTCAGTCGGCCCCGACGGCCTCCATGGCACGGGCATGAAATCGATCGGCGGCGTCGAGACCGACCTTTCGCAAGTGGTGGTGGTCGGCGACTACAAGGGAGCGCAAATGGCCGCCGTGGACGTGGACGGGGCGGTGGGACTCATCGACCACGTGAGCGAAGGCGTGGAAAACGAGGCCTACACGCCCCGCCGTCTCGTCGTGCCCGGCGGCCTGCCCTACGAACTCGTTCAATCCGGCGGTCTCCCCCCGGGCCTGGACCTGGACCTCGACACCGGCATCCTCTCCGGCGCGCCGACCCAGGCCGGCGCGTTCGATTTCACGCTCACCGCCAACGACGGCATCAATCCCCCCGCCCAAAAGGCCTATACGCTGATCGTCGCATCCGCCGCGCTGCCGGCGCCTCCGACCTACCTTCTGGATCTGCACGCCGAACCGGTGGACGCCGGCCAAGTCTCCGGAAGCGGCGCCTACGACGTGGGCGCCCCGGCGACCGCCTCGGCCACGCCCAATCCCGGTTACTACTTCGTCAGCTGGACCGACAACGGCGCGCAGGTCGCGCAGACGGCCGACCACACGCTGAGCATGGACGTAAACCACAGCTTGATCGCGCACTTTGCGACCCTGTCCCCCTTGGCGCTGCGCCCGGCCGCCGCCGGATCCACCGGGATCGTGCTCGAATGGCCGGCCGGCCAGCCCGCCTTTCTGCTGCAAGAGAGCACCTCGCTCGCCCCCGATTCCTGGGTTCTCTCCACGCGCCCGATACTCGGCAACGCCGGCGCGAATCAGGTCATCGTCGCCAATCCCCCCGCCCCCGCGATTTTCTTCCGCTTGATCAAACAACCCTGACCGCGCCGGCCCGTCCCGATCCTGCGCCCATGGCTCCGATGCGGCGTCGATCTTGGCCGTTTTGCGTTTTGCGAACAGGCCTTGTCGGTTTTCACTGCCTCAAGCCATGACCAATCTCTCCGCGCCCGACCTTACCAGACACCCGCCGCGCAGCCCGCGCGTGAAACTCGGCGGCTTCGTCCACCTGCCCCGCCTGCTCGACAAGGCCCGCGCCGCCGCCGCCGGAAAACTCGGCGAATTCATCTACCCCTGCCCGCTCGACAACCGCTTCTTCGCCTTCACCGGGCTCAATCCCGACGCCCTGCTCGCCGAGGCGAAATCCGGCAAAAGCGATACCGAGATGCTCGCGTGGGTCATGGCCAACCTCTCGCCCAAGCGCCAGCCGTGGGAGATCGCCGCCTGGTCCGACTACTTGGCCGCGTTGTCGCCCGGTGACGTCCAGCGTCACAAGGTGTTCGCCGAGCACATAGAAAAACTCGGTCCCGGCCGCGACGACATCGTCACCTACTTTGATCGCCTCGATCTCGACGACTACGTAAGCTACGGCGGAAAAGGCTGATGGCTCAAGTATGGCATTCTCCCTTGACCCAACGCCAACGCCCATATCGAGTATGGCAAATGAAGATGACCATGCACATCGATGAGGCGCTGTTGGAGCGCGTGATGCGCGAATACGGGTTCGCCAGCAAGACCGAGGCGGTCGAAGCCGCCCTCAAGGAGATGGACCGCCAGATGCGCATCCGCGAGTTTCGCAAAAACGGTCTGGGCCTCACGCCCGAGGAACTGGCCGACGCCGTGGACCCCTTCTACGACGAAAAGCTGGGCCTGAACGTCTATCCCGCCCGCGCAGTCGCCGAGGAGCCCAAGCCCTTCGAGTCCCATGGATCTGCCGATCCTCGTTGATAGCAGCGTATACATCCGGCTGATGCGGCGACGGCTCGACCCCGTCGCCGTTCTTTTCGAGCACTACGACACCGTCAACCTCCTGACCTGCGGCATGGTGCGGCTCGAAGTGCTGCGCGGCGTGAAACAAGCCCGCGCCAGGGAGCGCTTGGATGCGTTCATGTCCGTGATGCAATACGTCCAGACCGACGAACGGCTCTGGCGCGCGGCCACCTCCCTCGCCGCGCAGTCGGATCGCCTCGGCGTCCCCATCCAGGCCACGGACGCCCTCATCGCGGCCTCGGCGTTGAGCAAAGGCGCCTCGGTCCTCACCCTCGATTCCGACTTCAAACGCGTGCCCGGGCTGCACGTCCTCTCACTTCCCCCCCACCTCGACCCCTGACCCGCGCGTGTCCTCGCCCGCATCCGAACTCGTCCTCGTCTTCGACGCCAACAACCGCCTCGCCATCCGCTTCACGCCGGAAGGTCGCGTGGCCGCGGATGGCTCCGCGCTCCCCCAAGCGCACCGCTCCAGGATCGGCTTTGATCTTCCGGGGGAAACCGGTCCGCTGCGGATCACGCTCGGCTGTATTCCTCCCGAACAGCCCGTCGACACGGGCGTCGTTTTTTATTCGATCGACCAACTCTCGGGCAGCCCAGGCGCCAACACACCCTTTCTCGCCGACATTCTCGCCGCGCTCGAGCCCCACCTCGTCGAACTGCCCTACCTCCACCTCGGCGAGAACGACTTCATCTACAAGTTCCGCCCCGCGCAGGAGCGCAACACGTCCATCTACGCGCAGGACGCCGCCTCCGGCGCCCTTTACCAGTCGGCCCTTTGCGCGACGATCAAGGCCCTCGCCCGGCGCCACGAACGATCCGCCGCCGATCCCGTGCCGCTCGATTTCGGCGCGGTGCAATACCTCCTGCCCAGCCACTTCGGCTTCTGCCTCGGCGTGAAAAACGCCATCGAACGCGCCTACGAGACGCTCGCCGAAAACCCCGGCCGCCGGGTCTTCATGCTCTCCGAGCTGATCCACAATCCCTTCGTCAACGAGGACCTCCTGCGTCGCGGCTTGCGCTACCTCCAGTCCGACAAGGGCGTCCCCTTCGCCGTCTCCGGCCGCAAGATCAACGCCGACCAGCCCGCGACGCCGGACGATCCCGCGCGCTGGGACGTGCTGGCGCCCGAGGACATCGTCATCATCCCCGCCTTCGGCGCGACCGACGAGGACAAGCGCCGCCTCGTCCGCCGCGGCCTCGCCGTCTGCGCCTACGACGCCACCTGCATGCTGGTGGAAAAGGTCTGGAAGGCGGCCCGTTCGTATGGTCGCGACGGATACACCGTCGTCATCCACGGCAAGCACGAGCACGAGGAGACGAAGGCCACCTTCTCCAACACCCGACGGCACGCGCCGGCCGTCATCGTGCGCAATCTCGCCGAGGCGCGCGTCCTCGCCGGCCTGATCCCCGCCCGCGGGGAGCCGGCCGCGCAGGCCCGCTTCGAGGCGGCCTTCGCCGGCCGCCACACCGAAGGATTTTCCGTCGCGCGCGACCTGGATCGGATCGCGGTCGTCAACCAGACGACGCTGCTGGTCAACGAGACCCGTGAGATCATCGAGCACCTTCGGGGCGCCTATCTCGCCTCCTGCGGCCCCGACACCCCGGGCGCCCCCGCCCGCGTCGGCGGCAGCGGCCGCACCGACACGCTTTGCTACGCCACGCAGGTGAACCAGGACGCGCTCGGCCGCGCCCTCGCCCGGCCGCTCGACGCCGCCTTCGTCATCGGCGGGAAAAACTCGTCCAACACCTACCAGCTCTGGCGCGTCTGCGACGAGAAGCTCGGCCGCATGGCTTTTTTCATCCAGAGCGAGGCCGACATCCTCTCCCTCGCCGAGGTCGCCCACTATGTGTTCCCCGCCCACGGCCCCGGCACCAAGGACGGCGGCCACACCGAGACTCGCCCTCTCTGGCCGGACGAGGACTTCGCCCGGCCGCGCCGCATTCTGATCACCGGCGGGGCGAGCTGCCCCGACGGGCTGATCCAGGCGGTGATCGCGCGCATCAACTCGCTCTTCCCCGCGGAGCGCCTGCGCCCCGTGGAGTCGGTCCTCGCGGATCTCGGACGCGCCTGATCCCGCCCGGCCGTTCGGCCGACCGCCCCGGGGACCGCCTCGCGGAGGGGACCGCGCGGAGGGGACCGCGCGATCAACCGGTCGTCGGCGTCAGCTTCCGCTCCGTCAGCGGCAGCATCACTCCGCGGCGGAAAAGCGTCACCTGGCCCGTGCTCGAGGAAACGACGATGCTGATGCAGTCCGTCGCCACGCTCACCGCCGCCGCCGCGGCGTGACGGCTGCCCAGGCCGCTCGGCAGCGAGTGGTCGGAGTCGGCGGCCTGCAACAGGCTGCCCGCGCTCGCCACCACGCCGTCGCCCCGGATCACGAAGGCGCCGTCGATGGAGGAGAACTCCTTCACCGTCTCGTCCATGAAGGGGTTGAGGATGTTGCGATCCTCCTCCTTGTATCCGTAAAATGGATTCAGCACGAGCGGCTTGGTCAGTCGCTCCACGCGGGCGGTGTCGCCGAGGACGAATAGGCAGCCGACGGGCTTGCCCTCGCGGCCCTCGACGCCGAGCTCCATCGCGATGCCGAGCACGCGCTCCAACACCTCGGGCTTCACGTCCTCCGGCAGGAGGTCGGCGTGACCGCCGAGCAAGGTGTGGAACTCGCGCTCCACGTCGAGGATCACGACCGTGTCGAACTGGTTGCTGCCGGCGAGCCCGCCGACGCAGCAGAGGCGATCGCTGAAGGAGATGATGCCGCGGCTCAAGGCCACGAAAACCGCGCTGCGCAGCTGCGCCATGCGCTGGCTCGAGAAGGACCGGACCTGGATGACCTCGACCGCGCGGTCCGCGTCCGATTCGTCGTCCAGCTCCACGTGGTTGCGCGTGACCAGGATCGTCTTCGCCTTCGGAAACCAGGCCCCGGGCTCGATGCCGCCCACGAAGGTGTCGCCGAAGACCATGATCGCCCGGCACCCCGCGCCGCGGGCGACGCGGTCGGCCTCGCGGATCATGAGACGGTTGACGCGGTTCTGCTGCGCCTGGACCGGCCGGGCGAGCAGGCCGCCCACGCCCGCGACGAGCCGGTCGTGGAGATCGTTGAGCGTCGAGGCGCCGACCAGGCTGGCCACCAACTCCGGCTCCTTCACCAGGCGCGCCACGGTCGCGAGCACCTGCAGGTAGTCGCGCGCGCGCTCGTCGGCCAGGAGCAGGATGATCAGGTGGGCGCGATCGCCCTCCAAGGTGCCCTCGTGGATGATCCCGTCGCGGCTGCGTCCGATGACCAGCACGTAGCGGCGCGGCATCTTCACCCGCACGTGAGGCAAGGCGACCCCGTTGCCCAGGTAGGTGGTCATCGTGCTCTCGCGCTGAAGCAGACTGCGCAGAAGCGAATCGCGCTTCAGGTCGGAGAAGCAGGCGGAGGCGTTGTCCAGCAACTCGCCCAGCGCGCCCTTCAGATCGGTCGATTGCAGCTCGATGATTCGATTGCGGGCGATGTGTCGCTCAAGACGCATGGGACAAGGAAACCGAAGATGATCTCGACCCGATGTAACCCCGGATGACTCGGGCGGTCGCGGTTGAACGAGGGGTCATCCGCGGCTCCCGGCGCGATCCGCGGCGAAAAACCGTCACTTCTCCCACTCGAGGGCGCCCTTCTTGATCTCGTAGACGAGACCGAGGACGAGCACGCCGAAGAAAAAGCCGATGGGGGCCAGGATCGAGATATGGTTCGCGAGGAAGTCGCGATAGATGAAGGACCAGGGGATGAGGAAAACCACCTCGATGTCGAAGAGGATGAAGAGCATCGCGGTGACGTAGAATTTCACCGAAAAGCGCGTGTGCGGGCCGCCCTCGGCTTTGACGCCGCACTCGTAGGCCGTGTCGGTGATGGCGTTCTTCTTGCGCGCGCGCTGGCCGAGCAAATGGCTCGCGCCGACTATGCCTCCGGCGAGGCCGGTGGCCAAAATGAGCTGGATCAGGAGCGGCGCGTAGTCGGAGACGGAATTCATGCGGGCGGGAACAAAGGGAAAAGGGACAAGGCCCGCGGGCGGCGGGCAAGGTGTTTTTACTCGGAACGGGAGCCGGGACGGATATCCACCGGCGGCACCGGAACCGGATCTTCGCCCGCGCGTCGCCCGACGCCGAGCGTCTCGGCGAACTCCAGGGTGCGGATTTCGTCGGAGACCGGCTGGAACCCCGTCTCCTTTCGCGCGGCGTTGATGCGTTGCAACATGATCGCGTCCATCCGCACCGGGTCGGTGCCGAGCCAGAGTCGCGGCTCGCCCCGGGCATAGGAGGCGTTGTAGGCGGGGCCGCCGACAAATTGCCATTGGTCCAACGCGGCGAGGGTGAAGGCCCAGGTCTGCCGCAACTCGGGGATGGCCGCCATCTCTGCCACGGCCGCCGGGGCGCTGCGCGTGCTCCGGAAAAAGCGCGAGGTGTTGGACGCGTTCCACAGGGTCGCGTTGGCCAGCGCCCCGTTTATCCCCAGCGACTCGTGGTCGGTGTAGACCGGAAGGTTGATCCAGAAGTCGGCGTCGAGGAAGAGCGGCGTGGCCAGGAAGCTCTTGCGGTCCGCCTCGGCGTCGATCTTCGCCATCGGGTCGATCGCCGCGACTCCCAGTCGGTCGAGATCGAAGTTAGGCGCGCGGTCCTGACGACCGGACAAGATGGGATCAAAGCGCGAGGGCAACGGACTGTCGTAAAACCAGATCGGATCGTAGTAGCGGCCCGACTCGAGCACGAAGAAAGGATGGCCGGCGAAGGGCGGCGTCAGCCGCGGATCCGTCGGCAGGTAGCCGGTCAGTCGCAGGCGCAGTTGGTTCAAGCCGACGAGAAAGATATTTTCCCGCGCGTAGCCGCGACGCATCAACGCCTCGATCACCGCCCGCACGAGCGACTGGGGCGTGGCGAGACCGGGCCCGGACTCGGCGTAGATTTTCAACCCGACCTTGCCCTTCTCGCCGGGGGTGAGCGGTCGCCCGACCCTTTCCTCAAAAGCGCGAAACAAGGCCTCCACGCCTCCCGCATAGCGGTCCGGGCTCGCGGTGGAGGGATCCCGCCCGTCCGTGAGCGCCGGCAAGCGCACCTCCCAAAGCGCGGCCGGAAGCGCCTTTGCCGACGCGGACGCGGCCGGGCCTTCGGCGCGGGCGCACAGGACCGCGCACACGAGGGAAATCACGCAGGATAAAAAGACTCGAAAGGACATCGGGCGGAACCCTTGACAGAGCAGCCCCCGGACCGAAAGTGCAACCCCGTCCCGCTCGATGCCGCGCCTCAAGGAAAGCTGCAAACAAGACCTCAAGCTGCGCATCAACATCGTGGATGTTATTTCGCGCGTCGCCACGCCACGTCGCGCCGGCGGCAATCGCTTCAAGGCGCTTTGCCCCTTCCACCAGGAAAAGACGCCTTCCTTCCACTTCGATTCCGCCAAGGGTTTCTACAAGTGTTTCGGCTGCGGGAAATCGGGCGACATCTTCACGTTCGTCCAAGAGACGGAGGGCCTGAACTTCACCGAGTCGGTCGAGGCGCTCGCCCAGCGTTTCAACGTCCCGCTCGTCTACGAGGAAGGCGGAGGCGGCCCCTCCCGCGAGGAACGCTCGCTGCGCCAGGAGCTTTTCGACCTGCACGAGTTCGCCACCGAGCACTTTCACCAAGCGTTCAAGGCCAACGGAGAACACGGCGCCTGGATGCGCGACTACTGGACCCGCGAACGACGCTTCACGCCCGAGCTCGCCGACGAGTTCAAGGTCGGCCTCGCCGACCCGACCGGCTCCGGCCTAGGCGCCGCGGTGATGCGCAAAAAATTTTCCGAGGACGCGATCCGCAAGTGCGGCCTGTTCTTCATCTACGAGGACCAGCTGCTCACCGTCGGCGCGCTCAAGCCGCGCTTCCGGGGCCGCCTCATGATTCCCATCCGCGACCACCAGGGACGCGTGGTCGCCTTCACCGCCCGCCAGACCAAGCTCACCCCGGCCGACGACCCGGCGCACGAGGCGAAATACGTCAACTCGCCCGAGACGCCGATCTTCTCGAAAAGCAATCTTCTCTTCAACCTCGACCGCGCCCGCGCCCATGTCGGCGAGGGCAAGCCCTTCGTGCTCGTCGAGGGCCAGCTTGACGCCCTCCGCTGCTGGTCGGTGGGCCTGAAAACCGCCATCGCGCCACAGGGAACCTCCATCACGGATGGGCAACTCATCCTGATGCGCCGCTACCACTCGGAACTCGAGTGCTTCTTCGACAGCGACAGCGCCGGCCAGAAAGCCGCGCGCCGCCTGCTGCCGCTCGCCCTCAAGACCGGCATCGAGGTGCGTTTCCTCACCCTCGCCGGCGCCGGCAAGGTCGACCCCGACCTCCTCTTCCTTGAAAAAGGGCTCGCCGGCTACGAGGAGGTGAAACGCGGCGCCTTCGGCGGCATGCAGTTCATGCGCCGCTACGTGCTGCCCGACTCCCGCACCGCGACCCCCGAACGCACCCAGGCCGCCGTGCGTGAGATCTACGCCGTGATCGCCTCCGCCGAGTCCGAGCTCATGCGCCGCCGCCTGCTTGGCGAAATCGCCCCCGCGCTCGGCGCGCTCCAGGTCACTCCCGACGTTTTCGAACGCGATTTCGCCCAGTTCATCGCCAAAGGCGGCCGCGCCGAGGCCCAGGCGTCCCCGCCCCCGGCCAACCCCTCCGCCGCCGATCCAACCGCTCGATCCTCCGCCGCCACGCACGGGGCTTCGCCCTCCGCCACGGCCGGCCCCTCCCCCGCGGCCGACGATCCAACCGCCCCGGAACGCGATCTTCTCCTGCTCGTCCTGCATTTCGACCCCGCGCTCGGCCGTTCGCTCGCCGCCGCCTGTCCCCACGAGTGGATCAACGACCGCCTGCCCTCCGGCGCCCTGCTCAACCGCTTCCTCGCCGAACTGCTTCACGGCGAATGGCCCGGTCGCGACCACCTCGACGCGTTGCTCGAAACCGACGCCGAACGCGCCTTGGTCGCCTCCCTCCTCTTCGAAACGCCCCAGATCGACGACCCGTCCAAGGTCGCCCTCGAAGGCCTCAAACGCCTCCGCGATCGCAGCCTCATGCCGCGCCTGCGCCAAATCGACCTGCTCCTGGCCCAAGCCACCACCGACAACACGATTGACGCCATCGCCTTGCTAAAAGAACGCTCCGAGCTCCAACGGCTCCTACGGTCGCCCCTTGCGCTCGCCGCGGTCGCCTGATAGCGTTTTCCCTTTTCGCCTCTTCCCGTCCGCTTCTCTTTTCGCCCTAGTCCCTGCCACCACTCATGCCGCGCAAAGCCAAGTCCGCCTCCGCCGATACCCATTCCGACGCCGTCGAGGCCGCCATCGAGACCACCCAAGGGGGAGCCGAATTCGGCGCCTCCGACAATCCCGCGGACAACCTCCCGCCCGGAGGCATCAACGACAAGATTCGCGCGCTCATCCGCCAGTCGAAGGAACAGGGCTACCTCACCTTCGACGACATCAACGAGGCGCTGCCCGATTCCGTCGAAAACCAGGAGGAGATCGATAACGTCCTCTCCATCCTGCAAAACCTCGAGATCGAGATCCTCGAGCCCGAGCAGGTCGAGGAGTTCAAGCAGCGCCAGACCAAGGAGGAGGAGGACGAGACCCGTTCGTCGCAGAACGACATCCTCGACGACCCGGTCCGCATGTATCTCAAGCAGATGGGCCAGGTCCCGCTGCTGACCCGCGAGCAGGAAGTCGAGATCTCCAAGCGCATCGAGACCGCCGAGCTCACCGCCCAGGAGGTGCTCTTCGAGGTCGCCATCGTCGGCAAATACATCGCCGGCCTCGGCCAGAAGCTCATCGACCGCACCGAGCGCTTCGACCGCATCGTCATCGACAAGAAGATCGAGAGCCGCGACGCCTACTTCAAAAACCTCCCCAAGCTCGTCGAGACCACCGTCAAAAACGAGGAATCCGTCGCCGAGTCCTGGGAGGAATACCAGAAGGCGAAGAACGACGCCGACCGGAAGAAGGTGCTCTCCAAGCACTCGAAGCGCGAGTCCGTCCTCCGCTCCAACTTCTCCAAATATTTCTTCAAGCTGAAGGTCTTCGAGGAGTGGCTCGAGACCCTCCAGCCCGTGCTCAGCGAGATCGAGGCGCTTCAAGCCCAGATCGAGCGCGCCAAGCATCCGAAGACCAAGAAGGACGCCGCCATCGACACCAAGGCGATCAACGCCCGCCTCAAGCAGATCGAGGCCGAGTGGCGCATCGAGCCCGTCCGTTTCCTCGACGTCGTCCGCCAGACCAACGTCCATGTCCGCGAGGCCCACAAGGCCAAGACCGAGATGGTCGAGGCCAACCTCCGTCTCGTGATCTCGATCGCGAAGAAATACACCAACCGCGGCCTCTCCTTCCTCGACCTCATCCAAGAGGGCAACATGGGCCTCATGAAGGCCGTCGAGAAGTTCGAGTATCGCCGCGGCTACAAGTTCTCCACCTACGCCACCTGGTGGATCCGCCAGGCCATCACCCGCTCCATCGCCGACCAGGCCCGCACCATCCGCATCCCGGTCCACATGATCGAGACGCTGAACAAGGTGATGCAGGTCCAGAAGCAGCTCCTCCAGGAATTCGGCCACGAGCCG
>JACCDY011353908.1_pt1 | contig 41873 bp, 55 predicted proteins | sample 7446391 | NCBI WGS metagenome assembly JACCDY01 (sample SAMN15323451, study PRJNA562643) | freshwater metagenome | isolation source: river surface water | place: USA:Blue River Watershed | collected 2017-08-18
AAAGAAAAAAAGAAGCCAAAGAAATATAAGGCAGAGAAGAAGTAAAACACAAGTGGCCGGCATGCAAAGCATGCCGGCCACTTGTGTTTTACACCGGAAGAGCGCATCATACAAAGATATGAAATACACGTTCGGTCTTGTGCTCATTGCTGCTATTGCTATTTCTGGTTTCTTCTTTTTGCGCGAAGTCGCAGAAGCGCCGCAGCTGGTCGTGACCGATGGTGCTGGGGAAATCGCGACGAGTTCCCCACACACTGACACCCTGGCCACCACTACTCTGCCCGGAAATGTGGAAACACCGCTGCCAGCAAAACCGGGTGATGACAAACCTCTTGCCTGCACCATGGATGCTCAACAGTGTCCCGATGGTTCGTACGTTGGTCGCGTTGCGCCCGATTGTGCGTTTGCTGCTTGCCCAACACCTAAGCCGGTGCCAGAGGATAGCGTCGTTTGCACCGATGCTATGAAGAACGCTGAAGTTTGACCGGCTATCTACGCTCCCGTGTGTGGACTCGTAGCGGTGCAGTGTATCAAAGCACCATGTAACCCTGTTCCACAAACGTTCAGCAGTGGCTGCAGTGCCTGCGCACAAAAGAACGTAGTCTCATACACCGAGGGAGCTTGCCCTCAATGAAATAAAACGGCAACGGCCGGGAGCTTAGTTCCCGGCCGTTGCCGTTTTTCAATAAATACCGTATAGTACTGCCACTTTGCTTTCGGGCAATAATCTATTGCGTGTCCTCATAAGCCGGCGCCCCGAGCGCCGGCACGCGCACTAGGGAGGTTTTATTCAACGTTATACATATATAGGTAGTACATTTATGGCACGAGCATTTCCACTCGAACGACTTCGCAATTTCGGCATTGTTGCACACGTAGACGCTGGGAAGACGACCACGTCTGAGCGCGTTCTCTTTTACACTGGCGTGAGCCACAAAATTGGTGAGGTGCACGATGGTGCAACGGTCACCGACTGGATGGAGCAGGAGCGCGAGCGAGGTATCACAATCACCGCGGCGGCAATTTCTTGCAACTGGGCCAAAACGATGGAGACTGACCGCAAGAACACTGACAAGCAGCACACCTTTAACATCATCGACACCCCGGGACACATCGACTTTACCGCTGAGGTGAAGCGTTCGATGCGCGTGCTGGACGGCGCGGTAGTGGTGTTCGACGGCGCGGCTGGCGTTGAGCCACAAACTGAGACAAACTGGGGTTACGCTGACGAAGCCAATGTGCCACGCCTCTGCTTCATTAATAAAATGGACAAGCTCGGAGCCGATTTTGATGCGTCGATCAAGTCGATCGAAGAGCGTCTCTCTAAGAAAGCAGTGCGCATCCAGCTCCCGATCGGCCGCGAGAACGATCTTGCAGGTGTTGTTGATCTCATCCAAATGAAGGCCTACCGCTTCGGGGGCGAAATGGGAATGGATGTAACCGAGGAAGAAATTCCTGACAACCTCATTGAAGAGGCAAAGCAGTGGCGAGCGGAACTGATTGAACGTGTCGTTGCTCACGACGATGCCCTCATGGAAGCGTACCTCGAAGGTACGGAGCCAACCATTGACGAGCTCAAGCGGACGCTCCGCAAGGCGGTCATTGCTAACGAACTCTTTCCGATCCTCACCGGTTCTGCGCTCCGGAACGTTGGTGTGCAGCTCGTCCTTGATGCTGTGGTTGACTACCTCCCGTCACCACTTGACCTGCCTGCGGTGAAGGGGCTCAATCCAAAGGATGACTCGGAAATTGTCCGACACCCGTCTGACGAAGAGCCGTTCTCGGCGCTCGTCTTCAAGCTCCAAGACGACAAGTTCGTTGGACAGCTCGCGTTCTTCCGCGTCTACTCAGGTACCGTGAAGGCAGGGAGCTACATCATCAACTCGAGTACTGGTGATAAGGAGCGCGTCGGTCGCATCGTACGCCTCCTCGCTGATAAGCGTACTGAAATCGAGGAAGTGTACGCGGGCGAAATTGCTGCGATGGTAGGGCTCAAGGAAGTGAAGACTTCACACACGCTCTGCGACGAAAAAGATCAGATCGTGCTCGAAAAAATTACATTCCCTGAACCAGTGGTGGCGGTGCGCGTTGAACCAAAGACTAAAAATGATCAGGAAAAGATGGGTGTGGCGCTGAAGCGTCTCTCTGATGAAGACCCAACATTTAAGGTGGCTACCGATCAGGAGACGCTCGAGACGATCATTTCCGGCATGGGTGAACTCCACCTCGAGATCATTGTCGATCGCATGAAGCGCGAGTTTGGTGTTGAGGCCAACATTGGTAAGCCTCAGGTAGCCTACCGCGAGACCATTCAGCGTGAGGCAGAAGCTGAGTACAAGTACATCAAGCAGTCAGGAGGTCGCGGTCAGTACGGTCATGTCAAGATCAAGATTCGACCGCTGCAGCCGCTCGAAGAGGGGCAGACCGTTCCAAAGAACGTGAACCGTGAAGATCACTTTGCGTTCATGGACAGCATCAAGGGTGGCGTGATCCCCGGTGAGTACATTCCAGCAGTCATGAAGGGAGCGAAAGAGGCGATGACGCGCGGTTTTGTCGCTGGCTACAAGATGGAAGACATTGAAGTTGAACTCTTTGATGGCTCGTACCATGACGTAGACTCTTCAGAAATTGCCTTTAAGCTTGCCGCCATCAACGCGTTCAAAGAGGCAGCAAAGAAAGCCAGCGCGGTGATCCTCGAGCCAGTTATGAAAGTTGAAGTACGTACCCCAGGTGAGTACATGGGTGACATCAACGGTAACCTTTCCTCACGCCGCGGCCAAGTGGAGGGTACCTCAGAAATGGGTGGTAAGACCATCATTCACGCGAAAGTACCGCTCTCTGAACTCTTTGGGTATACCAATACCTTGCGCTCGATGACGCAAGGACGAGCCAGTATGACCATGGAGTTTGACCACTACGAGGTGGTACCGCCAAATGTTGCTGAGGAGATCAAGAAAGAGCGCGGCGTCCGGCCGGCCAATGATGATGAATAAGACCTGTTGCGCTCAGTAGAACTGAAAGGCCAAACACGAAGTGTTTGGCCTTTCACGTCACTCCTCACTATCAGGTGTGGTGGTCGCAGTGGGGGTGGATAACTCGTGCGTAGGGGCGCACATTCTTACCATACAATATACGAATGAGTAACACATCCTTTCAAGGTGTAGGTGCTGCTAGTATTTTATTTGTATCCCTATGCATCGTGATGGCGCTTCTCTTTCTCATCCGTGGTACCACTGAAGCTGCGGCACCATTCCAGGTAACTGGCTATGCCTGGAGCGAGAACATTGGTTGGATCCAATTCAATGGGGCAACGCATAACGTCCAAATTGATGCCAGTAAGAACATGTCTGGTTTTGCCTGGAGCGAGAACATTGGCTGGGTGCAATTCGGTGGGCTTTCAGGCTGTCCAGCGGGCGCTTGTAACGCGCGGGTCATTGCTGACCCAGGGGGCGGTCCGGGTTACGAATTAGCTGGTTGGGCGCGCGCGCTTGCCTATAGTGATCCGCAAGCTGGCGGCTGGGATGGTTGGATTTCGCTCAACTGTATAAACAGTAGCTCTTGCAACACCTCAGATTATGCCACTCGTATCTCAAGCAGCGGAAACGTCGATACTACTAATTCATTCGGCTGGGGAGACATGGTTATCGGTTGGACCGATTTTGGCTCACATATGCAGATTTCTGGCCTTTGTCCTGGTGGAACTACGTACCAATGTCTTAACACTACCACCTCAGAGGCCACAACCGCAGACATTTGGTGTGGGGGTCAGACAACTGTAGTAACTGATTGCTCCTTAGCGAGTGAAATCTGTGGGGTGAGTGGCCAGTGTGAGCCGGTGACGGCACCAACCGTTGTAGCATTTACGGTCCAACCACTCGTCATACGCAAGGGTGGTTCTGTCACGGTAGCATGGGACGTTATAGGTGCGACGAGCTGTACTGTTGCTACCAATGGCACGTCAGTATCAACTGGTCCAGTACAAAGTTCTGTCACGGTGAATAATATCCAGGCTAACCAAACCACAGTGTCGTTGACCTGCGATGGTACGCTCCTAGATAGTGAGGTCGTCCGAACGACAGCTGTTATCTACGAGTAATCGGTGGTGGTCATTGGCACTAAAAGCAGCGGTAGCTAATTAGTCTAAGTCCAGATTATCCTTTTGGTGGATAACTGATTGATACAAAGTATGCCGTATGGCATACAATAGGCATATCTATGCCATCTGCACTCCGCAACATGCCGGTGCTGGCCGTCACTATTATTTATGTAGGCATTTTTGCTGCTGTTGTCATACTGCTGCCTGAGAGGTCACTCAATGCTGCGGCTCCCTTTGCTCTGACTGGCTACGCCTGGGCCAACACCGGTGATGTCGGCGAAGGGCTCGGGTGGATATCGCTGAGCTGTACTGATGGTGGGCCGACGCGTAATAATATCTGCGCTACGAGCACCTACGGGGTCATGATTGCGTCCGATATGAGTGTTTCGGGGTACGCCTGGAATGATCACGTCGAATGGGTTAGTTTTAACGACAATGGCTGTCCGGCTGAAGATTCCGACGGTCTCAACTGCCAGCCGAGCATTATTTCTGATGGTGGAACTGGCTACGAAATGAGTGGTTGGGCTAGGGCCTGTATCGTCTTTGCTTCCGGTTGTTCCGGCGCACTCAAAGCTGGCTCTGAGCGGGGTGGCTGGGATGGTTGGATCTCTCTTAATTGTGAGAATGATAGCAGCTGTGGCACCTCTGATTACGCCATTCGTATTTCAAGCAGCGGCAATGTGGCATCGGGAGCCAGTGATGCCGGCTCCTTTGCCTGGGGAGATAGCGTCGCGGGCTGGATTGATTTCGGACAGGTTGAGCTCGGTAATATTTGCTCGATCAATCCGAGCTACAGCTGTAACGGAAATATCTCTGAAATGAACAGCACTAACGTGTGGTGTGAAGCAAATAGCACGGTGCCTACCGACTGTACCTTGACCGGTCAAGTATGTGACCCTGTAGTTGGAACGTGCGTGGTCCCAGCTACGCCAGTAGTTGTTTCGTTCACCGTTATTCCAACCGTGATCAGGCAAGGCGGTGAGGCAATGATCACCTGGGATGTATCCAATACCAGTTCCTGTCGGGTGCTTGGTAGCGATAACAGTTCGCAGACCGGCGGTCCCGACCAAACGGTTAACACTAACCCACTGACCAATAAGCGCACTACCTTTACGCTGAGCTGCCAGGACACAGCTGGCACGTGGGTGACCCTAGCGAGCACCACGGTGCAGCTCCTAGCCACTTTTTATGAGTAGCCTTTCGTGTATGAAATTGAGCGCCAAAATAATTACTGTGTTCGAAACGTTGCTCGTTGTCGTACTGGCTGCAGTTGTGGTTGTGTATGCGCAGGTACTGTGGGCGGAGTATACGCAGCAACGCTCAGCTACCGTGCCACCGAGAGACACTACGACGGATGATCTGAAACAGGACGATGCGGCCACAGGCGATGAGCGCGCTGCGGCAGAGCGAGCGAAGGTGGTGCAAGATCTAGCTACGCCATCGGCGCGTCCATTGCCGCCGGAAGAGCGGCAAGCAGTCTATGATACGCTCCAAGAGACTGACGCAGAACCCTCAATGACAGATGCCGAACGCGATGCAATAATTAAGTCACTTAATCAATAGTATATGACCAGTTTAAATCAGCGGCAATCAATTGTTTTAATCCTCGCCATCACGCTCACCCTCTTGGTCTCTCTCGATTACATCGGGGCGTGGTCGGGACCATCGCAAGCGGCACCGAATGGCAATAGTGACACGCCGGTCCACACGGGTGCTGACTACCAGGCGAAATTGGGTGATCTCGGTGTGGTTAAAGTACGGGCGGGGGAGTATTGTGACGCCAGTGATACAAACTGTTTTACTGCTCCCATTGGGGTGGGTCAGGATTGGACCAATGTCGTAGCGTCACGGACGTTTGATACAACCTATCAAAATACTACGGGGCGGCCGATCATGGTGGCAGTAGACATTTCGGGCGTTGATCCGGCGTACGGCATCGACGTGCGACCAACTGGGTCGGGGACGTGGATCACACTGGTCAGCCTCAGTGCGAACGGCCTAGCTGAGGGTGGAACGGTCATTGTGCCGGACGCGTACGATTATCGTGTCACCAAATTGTCGGCAACTGCCACTATCGAAGGGTGGGCCGAACTCCGGTAAGCGCTGACTAAGCCGTACCATACCTGAGCGCCTAGCCAGCTTTCTAGCTGGGCGCTTCACTTGCAAAACCTGACTCATCTGGTACTATAGCGACCACTGCATGCGGTCGGTTTCGATCGTGCGGAGCTAAGGTCATAGTTGCTCTTTCACATTAGTGCTCAGTTGTAGCGCGCCGTTCTCGCGCCGCTACCACTTAGCGCTCGTGCCACTTTTTTATAGATAATAAAAAAGCAGCCGTGTGCGGTAATCATTTAATAAAAGTAAGCATTACATTTATATGGCATTTGATCGTTCAAAGCCGCACGTAAACGTAGGTACCATCGGTCACGTTGACCACGGTAAGACTACGCTTACCGCTGCTATTCTCAACGTCCTTTCAAAGAAAGGCGGTGACTACGGTGCTAACGTTAAAGGTGTTGATGAAATCGACAAGGCACCTGAGGAAAAAGCTCGTGGTATTACCATTTCACTCTCGCACTCAGAGTACTGGACACCAAATCGTCACTACGCACACATTGACGCTCCAGGCCACGCCGACTACATCAAGAACATGATCACTGGTGCTGCCCAGATGGACGGCGCGGTCTTGGTAGTAGCTGCAACTGACGGCGCCATGCCACAGACTCGTGAGCACGTACTCTTGGCAAAGCAAGTTGGTGTTCCAAACATCATCGTCTTCCTCAACAAGGTAGATATGGTTGATGATGCGGAAATGATCGAGCTCGTTGAAGAGGAACTCCGTGAGCTCCTCACTGCTAACGGCTACGATGGCGCAAATGCTCCAGTTATCAAGGGTTCTGGTCTCCAGGCACTCAATGCACCAGAAGGTGGCGAGTGGGCAGACAAAGTAATGGAACTCGTTGATGCGATGGATTCATACTTCCCAACACCGGTGCGTCAGCTCGACAAGCCATTCCTTATGCCAATTGAGGACATCTTCTCAATTGAAGGGCGTGGTACCGTGGTAACTGGTCGTGTTGAGCGCGGTGCGGTAAAGGTAGGAGAAGAGGTTGAGATCGTTGGTATCAAGGATACTGCATCAACCACCGTTACTGGTGTTGAGATGTTCAACAAGGCACTCGACCAGGCGCAGGCAGGTGATAACGCGGGCATCCTTATTCGCGGGATCAAGAAAGAGGACGTACACCGCGGTCAGGTACTTGCAAAGAAGGGTTCAGTAACTCCACACACCGAGTTTGAAGCCGAGGTATACGTTCTTTCGAAGGAAGAAGGTGGTCGTCACACGCCGTTCTTCTCAGGTTACAAGCCACAGTTCTACATCCGCACTACTGACGTAACCGGCGACGTAACGCTCGCAGAAGGTACCGAAATGGTCATGCCAGGAGATACTGCCACCTTTAAGGTAAAGCTCGTGTCACCAATTGCGCTCGAAGAGCAGCAGAGTTTTGCGATCCGCGAGGGTGGTAAGACGGTAGGTGCCGGTGTGGTAACGAAGATCGTTGCGTAATACCGCGGACCCCATAAATGGGGTACACAACTACCATGGCTGAAAAAAAGTCAACAAAAAAAACAGCTACCGGCGAGATTCAGAAGCTGCGAATCCGTGTTCGTGCGTACGAGCACAAGATTCTTGATACGAGTACGAAGCAGATCATCGATACTGCCATGCGCTTTGACGCCAAGGTGGTTGGTCCGATTCCGCTTCCGACCGAGATCAAGAAGTACACGGTCAATCGCTCAACCTTCGTGCACAAAGACGCGCGAGAACAATTCGAGATGCGCATGCATAAGCGCGTGATCGATATCGAAAATCCGAGTGCGAAAGTGGTTGAAGCGCTCACCAATCTTTCTCTCCCATCAGGCGTGAGCATTGATGTAAAGATGATGTGAAATGAATAAAGGAGCGCAAGCGACTATTATGAATTTCCGCGAGTAATTTTTCCTCCAAGAAAAATTATCCGCGTGTCTAACGCTCGCTAAGTAAAAGTCCTGTCTTGTGCAGGGCTTTTACGTTACCCGCTAGCCATGCAAATCTCAGTCTGCTTGGCAAAAAGCCCGACATTGCCCAGCTTTTTTGTGTTCGACTTTTTCCTACTGCCTGTACTCACAGCGTCTCGAAAGTGGATATCTAGCGGATGGTGTACGTGGACGGGATACAATTATGGTAAGTATCGTGATGTTGCAAGACTACACATTGACTCAAAAACTAGCTATTGGACTGGCGTTACTTGTGATCGCTGCCATTTTCTTGCTCGTCTGGAAGCAATTCACGTCATATCTCAAAGTTGACGGCACAACCGATGTGCAGCCAGTGGCCGTTCCTGACGAAGAAGAAAATTTCGAAATAGTCGCACAATCCATGTATGAATCATTGTCTGCTGCCAGCAGTTCAACCGACGATGCCGATTTGAAAGATACGCGCAGCATCGCGTCTGAGCTCGAGGATGCGCTGCCTGCAGAATCTGACCTCACCGAAGCCGATTGGCAGGAAGTTACTAACGCGATTACTAGCACCGATTAAGTTAATTATTTTTTATGAAGACCCGTCACATTGTTAGCCTATTGATTGTCGTACTATGCTTACTTGTAAGCGTTGATTACTTGAGCGCTTGGACGGCTGCCCCTCCCAGTCCACCTCAAAACAATGCTGCAGCACCAATTAACACGAGCGCAACAGTTCAAACCAAAACCGGCGACATGATAGCTCGTATTTTTGCGGCAGTGACCGAAATGCGTTCTGACCGCTACTGTGATCGACTCGGACAGAATTGTGCGCGAGCGGGCAGCTTTTCGCTACCAGTATGTGCCCAAGGTCAAACGCTTATAGCTGACGCTACCGGTCAGTGGCAGTGCACTACGCCAACCACTCCGCCACCACCACCGCCACCACCGCCACCACCTACACCTGCTGGTAACTGGTACCAGGCTGCGAATCGAAGTTGTACAAACTACTGTTCCTCAATCGGTAAAGTGAGTGCCAATGATCCGAATAAAGGTACGATGTGTGTATCAGGCGAGTCAAGCCTCGACCCAGCCTTCGGCATACCAATGAGCTATCCATACGGTACGTGGGGGTCCCTAGCAGGGGACGTGGGCGGTCACTACCAAACGCAAGTTACAAGGTACCAAACGTGTCCTCTGGGATATATGGGACGAAATCAGACCCCTTGTACCCCTTCGAATCCGGTGACTACCAATTACTGCTACGCGAATGGCCAGAAAGCAGACGGTGACGTAACTGATATAAGCGTCGGTTGCTACTGTAAGTAGTGATCTCTCTGCAGTGTAAAAGGCCTAGGTTTCTCCTAGGCCTTTTACTAGCTGTTTCAGGTATTGCATTTTTTGGATACATCGGTATACTACTGCGAGCTTTTAAGAAGACCTACGTTCGGTGATGGAGTGCTTGCACCCCTGAGAACCAATGGGCACAAAACCGCGGCAATGCTGCAGCGAGCTTGTGCTCGCGACACCATTGCCGCGGTTTTGCCATGGCCAGGTCAACGTAAAGCTGCATTACTAGACTAGTTTAAAATAACGCAATGAAGTTTATTTTAGGCACAAAAGAAGGCATGACACAGGTCTTCGATGCTGATGGTACCTGTCATCCTGCCACCATTCTCCGCGTAACACCTCTTACGGTGACGCAAGTGAAGATGGCAGAACAGGACGGCTACACCGCCGTCCAGGTGGCGGCTGGCGAACAAAAAGACCACCGTCGCACGAAAGCAGAGAAAGGTCACCTCGGCGCTGCGTTCAAATTTGTGAAGGAGTTTCGTCCGCGCAAGAATCACGCTGAATCAGTCGATGGCTTTGCAAAAGGTCAGACGATCGATGCCGGTGTATTTGCAACGGGTGACACCGTTGTGGTATCGGCCGTTTCAAAGGGGAAAGGATTTCAGGGCGGCGTGAAGCGCCACGGATTCCGCGGGGGCCCTGGCTCACACGGTATGAAGCACTCACTCCGGGAACCAGGTTCTATCGGCGCTACCGGTTTTGGGCGCGTTCTTAAGGGAACCCGCATGGCTGGCCGCATGGGTAGTGACCGCATCACCGTCAAGAACCTCCGGGTACTGCAAGCCAACCCACATGATAACGTGCTCTTAATTAAGGGTGCAATTCCAGGTCGAAAAGGTGCATTAGTCGAAGTACGTAACATCTAAGTGATAGCATATGGAAACAAAAGTATTCACCAAAGATGGTAAGGAGGCTGGTTCGATCAAGCTCCCGACTTCACTCTTCGGATCGCCATGGAATGCAGATCTTGTGCACGAAGTGGTTGTGAGCATGCAGAGCAACGCTCGTACGAGCGGCGCACACACGAAAGATCGAAGTGAGGTCTCTGGCACCGGTAAGAAGCCGTGGAAGCAGAAAGGTACCGGCCGCGCTCGTCATGGGTCACGCCGTTCACCGATCTGGGCCGGCGGTGGAGTCGCGCACGGACCGCGCAATGAAAAGGACTACGACAAAAAAATTAACAAAAAAGTGCGTGCGAAAGCGCTCGCCGTCACGCTGTCAAAGAAATTTGCTGATGGTGAAGTCATTTTCGTCGATGAGCTTAGCTTTGAGACCCCAAAAGCCGCTGATGCGAAGGCAATCATTAAAGCAGTAGCCAAGGGGAGTGGTAACGAAGCGTTGGCAACCAAGCGTAAGAACACAGCACTCGTCGTGCTCGGCGGACGTAATGAAAATGCGGAGCTCAGTTTCCGTAACTTCGGAAACTTCCAGGTTGCACAGGCAAAAGACATCAACCCAGTTGACCTTTTGACGTACAAGTACGTAGTCGTTGCAGACGCAGCGCTCGCGCTCAAAGCACTTGAGGCTCGCGTCGCAAAAGTTGCCGAGAAGGCAGCGTAACCAACATTAGACGTAGTTAAATTATTTATGGCACTCTTCAGTCGAAGTAAAAAAATCGAAGAGAGCGCCGGAGAGCAGGCTCAAAAGACGCGCGTGCATAACTCGCTCGCGACCGATAGCAACCTCTCTAGCGTGATCGTCAAGCCACGCATCACCGAAAAAGCGGTGCGTCTCGGGGAACAAAACGTGTACGCGTTTGTGGTTCGCCGTGATGCCACGAAGCGTGATGTAGCGGCAGCGATCAAGGCGCTCTACAACGTGACGCCGGTGAATGTAAACATCGTCAACAAAACACCGCGCCAGGTAATGTCGCGAGCGAAAGGTCGTCGTTTAACAGTTGCAGGGATGAAGAAGGCGTACGTCTACTTGAAAAAAGGCGACACCATCTCGCTCGTATAAGTCTCTAGTATATGGTTAAAGCATACAAGCCAACCTCTGCTGGACGCCGCGATGGTTCAGTCATTGAGTACAAGAAGAAGTTGACCTCAACCCGAAGCAACCCACTGAAGTCGCTCACCAAGGGAAAAAGGAGTACCGGCGGGCGTAACAGCCAGGGTCGCACGACACAGCTCTACCGTGGCAACGGAAACAAGCGGGCGTACCGTGACGTAGACTTTGTCTATAACAAGAAGAACATTCCAGCGATCGTTGAAACGGTTGAGTACGATCCGTACCGTTCTGGTTTCATTGCCCTGGTGCTCTACAAGGACGGAGAACGACGCTACGTGCTCGCGCCACAGTCATTCAAGGCTGGCGATGAGTTCATCGTCTCAGAAGATGCAAAAGTGAAGTCGGGTAACCGTCTACCACTCTCAAAGATTCCCGTCGGTACCTTTGTGTACAACGTGGAATTGAAGCCGGGAGCGGGGGCACGACTTGCGCGAGCGGCCGGTAACTACGCTGAAGTGGTGGCACAAGATGGTGGCACCACCTCGCTCAAGATGCCGTCAACGGAGATCCGTAAGGTGACCGCCAGCTGCTGGGCTACTATTGGCGAGGTATCGAACGAAGAAAATCGTTTGGTTGCGCTCGGCAAGGCCGGCCGCGCGCGTCACATGGGGCTTCGTCCAAAGAACCGCGGTTCGGCACGAAATGCCGTTGACCACCCACACGGAGGAGGTGAAGGTCGTGCACCACGCGGACATCGGCGCGCTCGCACGAAGCAAGGTCGTCCAACTGGCAAAGGTCAGAAGACGCGATCACCGAAGAAGTACTCGAACCCATTCATCGTTTCTCGCCGCAAGGTGGGCAAGCGAAGCTAGTCGTGGCGAGTGCACAGTAACAGAAAGTGGCCGGGGCTATGCCCCGGCCACTTTTTGCTATACTACGTGGTACATGGAATTTTTTGGAATCAAGGGTTTTGGCCATAAACCAGAGCGGACGGTACATACATTGGCCGTAGAGGCAGTGCTGTCCCAATTAGAGCGTATGCCGGAGGTTCAGGAAGCGATCACGGCATTTACCAGACAGCGGGACGATATGGTGAGTACCAAACGCGTGCTCAATGACGCGGCACTGCTGGAAGAAAAGCGGAATGCCATCACGGCGGCACTTAGAAAACGAGGTATCGCCCTTGAGCCGGTGCCCGGTAGGTACGATCACGCGGCCGATGAGAGCATTGAGCTACTGCTCGAGCAACAGGCTGCGGCAGCAGTGAAAGAGTATGGATCACCGAACCATTCTCAAAGCTAAAATGTGCCCGGTTTGCGTTCGCGCTGCTTAAACGTCATGCTACCAAGCGATTTGACATTTTGTAGTTCAGCAAAAACTGCCGCAGGATCACGCTCCGTGTGTACTGCCACCTTCTGGACACTCTGACCAGTGATGATGAGTTCAAACCCGGCCGTGGTGAATACGGCAGTGATGTGACGGTTCCCGATTTTTCGTCGATTTGTCGTCCTTATTTCACCAGGCGCGATCATTTTGACCCCCGGGACACGTTTCAAGACCCGAACAACCAGTGCGGCCGTTTCGGTGAGGGTAGTGTGGCTCTGACCGCGGGGCTTAGGCATAATGCGTTCATCCTAGCACAGGGTAGGAAAGAGAGATAGAAAAAGCCGGCGCCAAAAGCGCCGGCCGTTGACTTTTATGCGTAGTTGCCGTACTATTGCCCCGTTCTGACCTCGTTTACATATTCGCCTCTGGTAGGGCAATATGCAGACAAAACCGTTATACGCCTCTCTCACGTGCGTGAGAAGGAGAGGAAGAGCATATTATCAATAACGCACTACGCCCAAACTGGGTGTAGCTGTGATTTTTCTGTATGTCACGATCACTCTACAAAGGTCCGTACGTTGATCCAAAAGTGCTGAAGAAGGTCGCTGGCAAGAAGCCGGAAGACTACAAGGCACCAATCAAGGTGTGGGCACGTGATTCGGTGATCTCACCAGAAATGATCGGTTTTACCTTTGGCGTCCACAATGGTAAGGACCACATTGAAGTTCTTGCAACTGAGGACATGGTGGGACATCGTCTCGGTGAATTTTCACCAACTACAAAATTCTATCGCCACGGCGGTAAGATGCAGAAGGAGCTCGACCAGAAGAAGAAAGATGCCGAAATTGCTGCTGCTAAGGCTGCTAAGGCAACTAAGTAATCAGTGGTATGAAAGCAGTTCTCAAAAACTACCGACAGTCACCACGTAAGGTTCGCCTGATTGCTGATCTGGTTCGAGGAAAGAAGGTCGATGCGGCACTGGCGCAACTCAACTTTGTTGATAAGCGCGCTGCTGCACCGTTTGCCAAAGTTATCGCTTCAGCGAAGGCAAATGCCCTCCAGACGGGTGTCGCCGCTGAATCGCTTATTATTACCAAAGTGTCTGTTGATAAGGGAGTGACCCAGAAGCGCTTCATGCCTCGCGCTCGTGGCTCTGCGTCAGCTATCAACAAGCGCTCTAGTCACATTACCGTCGAGCTCGGTACTAAGTAAGGACATCTATGACACACGTAGCACATCCATACGTTCAACGCGTCGGCATCATCCGTGACTGGAAGAGTCGCTGGGTCACGACCGATCCAAAGACGTACCGCGAGTACATCCGTACCGATGCTGCCATCAGAAAGCATCTTGCGAAGAAGCTCCGCGGCATGGCGATCGACACCGTTGAAATTGAGCGCAATAAAGAGACGCTCCGTCTCGTTATTAAGACCGCTCGCCCCGGTCTCATCATTGGTCGCAGTGGTGAAGGGGCAACGGTACTGCGCAAGGAAATTGATCAGTTGCTCCGCACCTTGAAGCTGACACAGAAACCGGAGATCAAGATCGACATTGAAGAAGTCCGCTCAATTGAGACCTCAGCGGCAATTGTCGGACAGATGGTTGTTGAAGGTCTTGAAAAGCGTATGCCGTTTCGCCGCGTCCTCAAGGGTACGATCGAGAAGGTCATGGCAAACCGCGATGTACAGGGCGTTCGCATCATCGTTTCAGGCCGTCTCGGCGGCGCTGATATGGCTCGCCGTGAAGAGCAGAAAAAAGGTCGAATCCCGCTCCAGACCCTCCGTGCCGATATCGATTTCGCACGCGAGCGTGCCAATCTCCCGTACGGCGTGATTGGCGTAAAAGTTTGGATCTACCGTGGCGACATTTTTGCCGACCGAAGCAAAGCCGCTGAAGCTCTGCCGGCACCAGCAGCTCGTCGCTCTAACCGCACTGCCTAATCTATGTTATTCCCTAAAAAGACGCTGCACCGCAAGTGGCAGGTAGGCCGCAAGAGCGAAGCGAAGCGCAAGCTCCCCGATACCCGCGGTATCACTGTTGCGTTCGGTTCGTATGGCCTTAAGGCAACGACTGATTCACGCGTCGCAAGTAACCAAATCGAAGCAGCGCGTCGCGTCATTTCACGCACACTCGGTAAGACAGGCAAGATCTGGATTCGCATTTTTCCTGATCGCCCAGTCACCAAGAAGGCGGCAGAAGTACCAATGGGTAAGGGTAAGGGCGACCCCGACCACTTTATGTTTGAAGTTCGCCCAGGTCGAGTATTATTCGAAGTTGACGGTGTCTCCGAAGAGATCGCCCGTGAAGCGCTTCGCAAAGCAGCTTGCAAGCTGCCCCTGAAGGCTAAGGTCGTTCGCCGCGAAGACACACGTGTATAAGCTGATCACCATGAACTACAAAGATATTGCTAAGAAGACCGATGTGGAGCTCGTGACATTCGTTCGCGAACAGCGTGAGGTACTCCGTACCGTACGTTTCGGTACCGGTGGTGTAGGTAGTGGAGACGTGAAGAAAGTTCGCGAAGCGCGCCAGATGATCGCCTGGGCCCTGACCGAAGCGAGTCTCCGTCGTAAGTCATCAGCAGCTAAGCGCGCATAACCCGTATGACGACAGATACACAAAATATTGGCGGCCGCGTGCTCTTTGGTACCGTTGTAGCTAGCAAGATGCAGGACACCTGCACCGTTGCAGTTGAGCGCTACGTGAAGCATCCGAAGTACAAGAAGTACCAGCGCCGCACTAAGAAGTTCCTCGTCCACGATGCTGGTAACTCGGCAAAGGTGGGTGATAAGGTCGAGATTAAAGAGACCCGTCCGCGGAGCAAGCGAAAGCACTTCGAGCTCGTAAAAAAGGCATAAACGTATGATTCAACCACAATCAATTGTGAAGATCACCGATAACTCTGGTGGTAAGGTGGGGCGCGTGTTCAAGATCCTTGGTGGATCAAAAAAGCGCTACGCTGAACTCGGAGAATTGGTCATTCTTTCTATTCAGACAGCTGAGCCGCGCAAGGGTGTAAAGAAGAAGGACGTTGTCTGTGCCGTCGTGGTTCGACAGCGAAAGTCATTCCGTCGCAAGGATGGTTCATACATCAGCTTTGATGACAACGCCGTTGTTATTGTTAATAAAGAGAGTAAGGAGCCACGTGCGAACCGCGTCTTCGGCCCGATTCCACGTGAACTGGCAGAAGCTGGTTTTCAGAAGATCGTCTCTCTAGCACCCGAAGTTGTCTAGTACTTGCTATGGGTGTAGCGAATGAGAATTACTTGACCGTGTGAAATATTCAGCTCTGCTGCGGAGCGAATATAGTTCGCATTTCACCAGGTAAGCTTGTTCCTAAGCTCATATTCATTCACTAAGAAAAATCTTATGAAAATCAAAAAAGGAGACACCGTGATGGTGATTGCGGGTAAAGATAAGGGGAAGACTGCAACGGTTACGACTGCCTTGCCAAAAACTGAGCAAGTCCTCCTTGATGGCATCAACGTTGCCACTCGTCACCAAAAGAGCAAGCGGACTCGTTCACAGGGACAAATCATCAAAATGAGCGTCCCGGTGCATGTTTCAAACGTTGCGCTCTTAGAGAATAAAAAACCAGTTCGCGCTGGGTACCGGGTCGAAAAAGATGGAGCTAAATTGAAGAAGGTCCGCATCGCACGACCTTCAGGTAAGACTATCTAGTATGGCAGATACCATGAAAACTAAAATTGCTGCCGCATTTGGTTCACTCAAGGGCAACTTTGGGTACAAGAACGTCATGCAAGCGCCTCGCATCGAGAAAGTCATCGTCTCAACCGGTACTGGTAAGATCGAGGATAAAGCAAAGATTGCGCTCATTCAAAATCGCCTAGCGACAATCACCGGTCAGAAGCCGGCACCTCGCCAAGCACGTAAGTCGATCGCATCATTCAAGCTCCGTGAGGGCGATGTGATCGGCTACCAGGTGACGCTTCGTGGGGAGCGGATGTACCACTTCCTCGATAAGCTCGTCCACGTTGCGCTGCCACAGACTCGCGACTTCCGCGGCCTCAAGACGACTGCGATCGATGAAATGGGCAACATCACCTTAGGCATCAAGGAACACTCTATCTTTCCTGAGACTGCTGATGAAGAAATCAAGGATGTCTTTGGGCTTGCGATCACGATCGTGACAACCGCAAAGACGAAAGCAGAAGCAGAAGCGCTGCTTCGGCACATGGGACTTCCTTTGGTAAAGTCAGAGTAAGCTACGCTCGCTCAAAAAAGATTCACAACCACGTATAACGGTTTAAGTCTCACTCAAAACACCGCCACGGCCCTTTTAGGGCCGTGGCGGTGTTTTCGGTCACCTACAATAAGCTACTTTGCATTCGAGGCGCTGGTAGTTTGTGGCGCAGCCTAACCTGATGCACGGTACTTCTCATCAGGACCATACAAAAAAGCGCGGACACGAGGTGTCCGCGCGGTGATCAGTTTAGTTAGTGTGGCTGCCCAGCTTGCGCTGCGAGGTTGGCATGCTCGGCGTAGCCGGTAATGGCAGTAATAATACGTTCAATTTCAGTGACGGTGGCGGTGATACCCTGGGCCTCGAGTGCTTGACGGATGATAAGGTGTACCGCTTCAACGAACTTGAGTTCCGGAAAGAGTTTATTGAGTGCAACCTCTAGCTCAGCTATCCTTCGAGACATATGCTCGGCCGGTTTGAGCAACTCCTCACCAAGGTTGACTGCCGTACCGAGGCGTCGGTACTCTGGCAGGAACTGAGAGAGCAATGCCCCGAGTGTTTCTTTGACCGCCGCGTACACATCGAATCGAAGTCGATTAAACTCATGTTCACGGGTAAGCGTTTCAATACAGCTCAACAATGCAGTGCATATAGCAGCGGTATTGATAGTAATAAACAGTACGAAGCCGCCGACGAGCGGCCATGACTCCGGTGGGAGCAGCGTGCTCCGCTGCCAGAGTAGCCAGCTTATACTGCTAATACCGCAAAGCGCTGCGGTGAGGCTGATCCAGATGAGTGCCTTGCGCCAGAGTATCTGGTTCGTGAGTCGCTTGGCTACCCGGCCAAGTTCGTGGGTGTGTGGGTGTTCCATGACCGTTCCCCTCTCTATGTATTTCTATGTACGGGTACTGAACTGTGAAAAGCGTAGCGTATGGTGAAGAAAAAGCAAGCCTGACACCTTGCAATTTCCTAGTTTTTTGGTAAAGTAGCGCGGAACTGTGTCTGGTATACCACTGCGTAACCAGCCAGTCTGCTGCTTAGGAACACGCCTAAGTACGCGCTTATTAAGGAAGTGAGTCACCAATACCTCGGTGATACCACTTCGTAAACACATAACTACGTGGCACGAAAATCAATCCTGATACGCGCTAGTCGCGTACCAAAGTACAAGTCACGCGTAGTCCGTCGTTGCAGCACTTGTGGCCGCAAACACGGCTACCTCCGCGACTTTGACCTCTGCCGTATCTGCTTCCGCGAAGCAGCGCACGAGGGACATATACCAGGTATTACAAAATCATCATGGTAAGCGATACAATCGGAGATTTCATCATTCAGCTTAAAAACGCTGGTATGGTGGGAAAGAAGGAGGTGTCACTCCCATACTCAAAGTTGAAGCACGCCGTTGCGGACGTACTTGCGAAAGAAGGATTTATCGCGAGCACGGCAGTCGGTGGAAAAGACACGAAGAAGACACTCGTTGCGACGCTCAAGTACGACAATGGTGCACATAGCATCAAGGGCGTACAGCGCATCAGCAAGCCAGGTCGTCGCTTGTATGTAAAAGCAACCGAGATTTATCCAGTTAAGTTCGGTAAGGGTCGAATGATCCTCTCTACGCCCGCAGGTATCCTCACTGGTGAGGAAGCTCGCGCAAAGCATGTAGGAGGTGAGCAACTCTTTATCGTTTGGTAAGAATTTTTTTATGAAAAAAATTCTTTCTGTCAGCGCTCACTCGGAAATAAAAAAATATTTTTTTATTTCTCTCGTATCGCTCGACAGTAACAATGAGTCGTATGTCTAGATTAGGAAAACAACCCATTACGCTCCCACAGGGTGTCGAGGCTACCGTGACTGACGGTGTTCTTACCGTGAAAGGAGCAAAGGGGACACTCAGCTACGAAATGCGCGATGACGTTGCGTTCGCAATTGTAGATGGGCAGATGACCCTTACGCCGACCCGTGACACAAAGCTCGCACGGGCGCTCCACGGCACGTACGCTGCAGTGGCGCGAAACATGATAAAAGGCGTAACCGAAGGGTTCACCCGCGTCATGCAAATTGAAGGAGTAGGGTACCGCGCTGAAGCGGCTGGACAGAAGCTCACGCTAAACCTCGGCTTCTCACACCCCGTCATCATGGAAGTACCAGCCGGAATTACTGCGGTCGTCGAGAAGAACCTCATCACCCTCACCGGTATCGATAAGGAAGCACTCGGGCAATTCGCAGCCAATGTTCGTAAGGTGCGTAAGCCTGAGCCATACAAGGGTAAGGGTATCCGCTACCAAGGCGAGCACATTATTCGTAAGCAGGGCAAGAAGGCTTCATAGTCGCTTGTACACTACAATTCCTAGCGTATGCAAAAATCGATTCAGAAGCAGACCAACCGTACTCGTCGCCACGCGCGCATTCGCGCTCGGGTGATTGGTTCGTCCGCAAAGCCGCGCCTTGCTGTCTTTCGCAGCAATCGTTTCATTTATGCTCAGCTCATCAATGATGAGACGGGTACCACGATGGCAGCGGTAGACTCACGAACAGTGGCTGGTGGAACTGCGCTTGAACGCGCAACAGCAGTTGGCACAGCCATTGCTGAAGCAGCTAAGAAAGCAAACATTAGCGCTGTGGTCTTTGACCGCGGTGGATTCAAGTACATGGGTGCCATTGCGGCGGTCGCCGATGGCGCTCGCAAAGGTGGCCTCGCGCTCTAACTAATAACACTAACGATTTACTATGGCAGATGAATTAAAGCAGGAAGCTACAACAGAACCAGAGGCCAGTGCCTCTACCGATGCACCTGCTGCGACTGAAGGCGCCGAGACGGGCATTGCCCGCGGCCGCGGCGGTCGTGGTGGAGCACGGGGAAATGACCGGGGAGGTGATCGCGGCCGCGGCCGCGGCCGCCGTCCACAGCGTCGTACTGAACGACCTCGTCAGGAGTTTGAGCAAAAGATCATTAGCATGCGCCGCGTAACCCGCGTGATGGCTGGTGGTCGCCGCTTCAGCTTCTCGGTCGCTATGGTCCTCGGAGACAAGAAAGGGCGCGTCGGTGTAGGTATTGGCAAGGCTGGTGACACCCAGCTCGCGATTGAAAAGGCTATGCGTGATGCAAAAAAGCAGATGATCACCGTGCCAATGAATAAGGACAACCATATTCCGCACGACGTACACACGAAGTACGCCTCGAGCGAAGTCATGATCATGCCGGCTCCGGGTCGTGGACTGGTGGCTGGATCATCAGTGCGAACTGTCCTTGAGCTCGCAGGTGTCACCGACGTGACCGCCAAGATCTTCAGTCGCTCGAAGAATAAACTTAACAACGCACGCGCTGCTGTCGAAGCGCTCTCGCAACTTAAGGCATAAGCTAGTATGCAGTTACACGAACTAAAACCAACCGCTGCCCGTCAAACCGCCAAGCGTATTGGTCGCGGCGGTAAGCGCGGTAAGACCTCAGGTCGCGGTGGGAAAGGGCAGACAGCCCGCGCTGGTAACAGTACCCGTCCCGAGATGCGTGACATCATCAAGAAGTTACCAAAGCTTCGCGGACACGGTGTCAACCGGGCTGCGACGGTGAATGCTGACAAGGTTGCTCCCGTAGCGATCAACGTGGCAGCGCTTGAAGTATTGGAAAACGGTACTGCCGTTTCTCCAAAGACGCTCGTCGCTGCAGGCTTGGTCGGTTCACGTCGCAAGAAAGCCCCAGCGGTGAAGATCTTGGGTACTGGTACACTCACCAAGAAGCTCATCGTGACCGATTGTGCTGTCTCAAAGTCAGCGAAAGAAAAGATCGAAGCAGCTGGCGGAAGTGTTGCGTAATGATGGGAAACGAGCACCTGCGTGCTCGTTTCGTGCTACACTTTTCGGTATAGCAACTTAGTAAATTAAGACAGATACGATGATTGGAACATTTATTCGCAAGCTCAAAATTGCGTTCACTGACCGCTCTATCCGTAACCGCATTCTGTTCGTGCTCGCTGCCCTCGTGGTATTTCGAGCGTTGGCAGCGATTCCGATTCCGGGTGTCGATCGGGTGGTGCTCGAGCAGTTCTTCACGAACAACCAATTCCTTGGTCTCCTGAACATTTTCTCGGGCGGTGGACTCGCGAACCTGTCGATCGTCATGCTCGGTGTGGGCCCGTACATCACAGGGTCTATCATTATGCAGCTCTTGACGGTTATGAGTCCGCGCATGAAAGCACTCTACTCAGAAGAGGGCGAGCAAGGGCGCGCCCGTTTCCAACAGTACAGTCGCATGCTCACGTTGCCGCTCGCTATTTTGCAAGGTTTCGGTTTCCTCACGCTCCTTAAAAATCAGGGCGTGCTGGTCGGTCTGTCACCCTTTGAGTTTGCGGTGAACGTCGTGCTCGTCGTCGCTGGTGCAGTCTTGCTGATGTGGATCGGTGAATTGGTCACTGAGTTCGGTATCGGAAACGGCGTCTCCATCATCATCTTTGCTGGTATTGTCGCAAGCATTCCCCAGACACTTGGTCAGCTCGCGTTCTCGATCACTGATCCATCAAAACTGCCGCTCTACGTCGGCTTCGTATTCGTTGCGCTCGCAATTATCTACACCGTCGTCGTGATGACCGAAGCAGAACGTCCGGTGCCAATTACCTACGCGAAGCAAAGCCGCGGTACGAAGACCTACGGCCAGAGTCACTCATTCTTACCGCTCCGCTTGAATCAAGCCGGAGTGATCCCCATTATCTTTGCGCTCTCGATCCTTCTCTTCCCGCAAATGGTCCTGAATATCCTCTCAGCATTTAACGTTAGCTGGGTACCGAATGCCCTCAACGTCGTTAACCAGTTCATGAATAATTACACCTACTACGGCGTATCCTACTTCGTGCTCGTCTTTCTCTTCACGTTCTTCTACACCGCGGTGACGTTTGATCCAGAGCAGGTAGCAAAAAACTTGCAGCGTAACGGTGGTTTCATCCCCGGAATCAGGCCTGGCGCACAAACCGCGCAGTACCTCGGAAATGTGATCACGCGCCTTACACTCGTCGGTGCGCTCTTCCTGGCCTTCATCGCTGTCTTGCCAGTTGGCATGCAGGTGTTCACCGGCGTCGCCTCATTGGCGATCGGGGGTACGGCGCTCCTCATTGTGGTGAACGTAGTATTAGACCTAATTCGTCGTGTTGACGCACAGGTCGCTTTACGGGAATATTAATTTTTCCTGATACTTCGTTAGGTTTTAAAAAATAGCTTTCACCGTACATCGAGTACGCCTCAAGATGTTTTTCTCACCTGCCTCGTCTCAGAAAAAATTTCTTACCCCGCACACCAAAGACCCCGAACGGGGTCTTTGGTGTTCTCTTGGGGAGGATAGAATTTTGATGAGCAGCGCGGAGCAACAAGATCTTGCCACGAGCCGTATTCAGTATACGGTGAGTGGTAAGATCGCCGTTGCGACAAAGCTGATCGCAAAATTTTACCTTCCCCCTACTCATTCTCCTCAAACGAGTAACCCATGGGGACCGCACTATGGACTTGGCGCCACTCGTCGGTCGTGAGCCACTTCTTGTATGCGTCGAAAATAGCCAAAGCTACTGTCTCAGGCGAGTGCCTTGAGGTGTTGACGATGAGATCGAAGTGGTTCGTGTCGTATGGGTTGACACCGTAGAGCTGCTTAAAGCGACGCACCTCAGCATTGAGCCGTGCCTGCACCTGCTTTTGTACATCGGTAAGAGAACGGGCTGTCTCGGTCTCGGTGGTCCGCCCTTTGTTGTTAACCGCGTCTTTGAAAATGCGCGCGGTCGCGACGTCAATGTCGAGCTCGAGGTACACCTTGAATGATTCCGGTATCCAGTAAAAGCCGAGACGCGAGTCGACCACGACGTCGTTGTCGTCCCTAAGTTTGCGGAGCGCCTCGTCGATCTCGTAGTCCAGCGTGTGATCAGTAGCAGCCCGCCGGTTGAACTCCATAAGCGTGATCCTCTGTCGCTTGGTGTGTCTGCGCACGAGGTCACCCGAGGAGTAGCGGGTGTAGCCGAGGAGTTCAGCAATTCGGTCAGCCGTCGATGATTTGCCACTGCCGGGCTTCCCGGAAATCGTAATGATGTGCTTTCGTTCGATAGTCATACTAACGGCTGCCTCCAGCATACCATACAGTCGGTTTGGCAGGAGTGGAAAAAATTGCTACGATGAGCCAGTCATGGAATACAAAACGAAGTACCAGAGCATCGTGCTGATGGGGAAGATAGCCTCTGGTAAAGGAACGCAGGCGAATGCTATTTTGAGCCACTTTGGCGGGGCGCTGTACTCAAACGGTAACAAGGTGCGCGAGGCCGCCGCGCAGCCATCGGTATTTGGCCACAAAATGAGAGAAACCTACGAGGGCGGTTACCTGATGCCGGAGTGGGTGGCAAGCTACTGGATGACGCACGCCCTCGTTGCGCAGCACGAGCACGAACGGGTGATCTTTGAGGCTGTGGCCAAAAAGCCCAATGAAGCAGAGCTCTTCCACGAGATTCACACTTGGATCGACCGGCCATACGTCGTCTTTCACCTAGAGATCTCTGATGACATCGTGCGCGAGCGAAGTGCGACGCGCGCGCGCGATGTCGTTGATTCTCCAAAATCAGTCGAGAAGCGGTTGGAGGAGTACCACACGTACACGAGTAAGTCGATTGAGTTTTTTCGTACCGTAGGCACCCTGATCGATATCAACGGTGCCGCTACGCCAGCAGAAGTAGAGCGGCAAATCTTTACGTACTTAATACAATAAAAAACGTATGCACCCAAAGACAGTTATATTCATTGGTCCACAGGGGAGCGGCAAGGGGACGCAAATTGAACGCTTAAAGCAGGTGCTTGAGCTCGCTGACGATCGTCGCCGCGTCGTTGATATCCAAACCGGTCGCCGCTTTCGTGCCCTGGCCGCTAAGCAGGAAACGTTTGCTGAAGACAAGATTGCCACCACGCTTGACTCCGGTATGTTGCAGCCTGACTTCCTTTCTTCAGTGTTGTGGGGACAGGCCATGGTTGACCAGCTCGATCCAAAGAGCCACCTCCTCATTGATGGGTTCCCGCGCACGGTCGGGCAGATTCCTGACCTCGAAGATGCCTTCCACTTCTTTGAGCGCGGTCTGGTGGAAATTATTAACCTCGCAACGCCTGAGGCGGTAGTCCGCGCCCGCATGCAGGGTCGCGCTCGCGCCGATGATACCATTGAATCAATTGAAGAGCGGCTCCGTTGGTACCGTGAGGAGACCATGTCTGTTATTGCCTACTATCGTAGCCGCCCGAACACCGTCGTCCATGATATCGACGGAACGGTCTCGATCGACGACGTGCATGCAGCGATTCGCGCCGCGCTTGGCGTGTAGTGTTCTACTGCTCGCATCCTATATCTATGAAAATCACCATTAAAACTGAGGAAGAAATCGCTATCCTTCGCAAAGGCGGGAATATCTTGGCGACTATTCTTGATGAGCTTGAAAAAGAGGTGGTGGCAGGAAACACCACCCTTGACGTTGACGATCGCGCTATGGAGCTCATGGAAGAGTACTCCGTAGAGCCAATGATCTTGGGCTACCACCCGCGCTTCGCTTCGCGCCCCTATCCGGCCGCTGTATGTGTCTCCATTAACGACGAAGTCGTGCACGGCATTCCGAACGAAGACGTGATCGAGTTCATTGACGGCGACGTGGTCTCGATCGATTGCGTCATTGGCTACCAGGGGTTGGTGCTTGATTCTGCCCGCACCGTAGGGGTGGGGCAGCTCTCCAAAGAAGCGGAGGGGTTAATTGCGATTACGGAGAAAGCTCTCTCAGCCGGCATCGATGCCGCGAAGCCCGGAAACCACGTGGTGGAAATTGGCCGCGCCATTGAGAAAGTGGTCGGCGGCAAGTACGGTATCATTGAAACTTTCTGTGGGCACGGCGTTGGCTACGACCTTCACGAAGAGCCGCAGGTACCGAACTTCGTGACCAAGGAGAAGGGTCCGAAGCTCGAGCCGGGTATGGTGATCGCCATTGAGCCGATGCTCACCACTGGTGGCAAAGAGGTGGTGGTCTTGGATGATGGCTACACGGCGGTCACGGAAGATGGTTCGCTCGCCGCCCATATGGAGCACACCGTTTTGATTACCAAAGACGGCCCAGAGATATTGACGATGTAATGTAATAGTAAAAAAGGCGGGCACCAAAGGTGTCCGGCCTTTTCTTTTTACCTAAAAATATGTATACTGCCAAGGCTAAAAATAAACCACTATCACTTTTATGGCCAAGTTACCGCACCAAGAACGATCATTAGTCCTCCTAAAGCCCGACACAGTTCAACGCTCACTGGTGGGCGAAGTTATCAAGCGCTTTGAGCAGACGGGGCTCAAAATTGCTGCTATGAAGATGGTCGTTCCAACTGAGGACCAGCTCCTTAGCCACTACAACAAAGACGACGCTTGGTACGAGCGTAAGGGGAAAGGGATTGCTGAGGAATTGAAGAGTCAGGGTAAAGAAGTCACCAAAGAGCCGATCGAGTACGGTAAGGACATCATTCGCACCATTGTGCACTATATGACGGCTGCACCCGTGGTCGCCATGATCATGGAGGGTAACAAGGCGGTGTCGGTGGTGACGAAGATTGTTGGCACGACTGAGCCGTCAACTTCAGACGTCGGTACTATTCGCGGTGATTACACGGTTGACTCCTACGCGCACGCGACCTTTGAAAATCGCGCTGTGCGCAATCTCGTCCACCAGTCCGAGTCGCCCGAAGAAGCGGAGCGTGAAATTGCCATTTGGTTTAAGGCAGAGGAGGTGATGAACTACGCCACGGCGCAAGAGCGGATTATGTACGACGTTAATTTTGATAACGTACCTGAATAAATAGAGTAACCAAAAGGGCCGCGATCTTCGGCTCGCGGCCCTTTTGGTTACACCAGTGTATGTCCCCATCTTCACCTTTGACAGGTTTTTGTGGCGTATTGGCAAACCCTTGATAACGAGCACTTCATCAAAAATGTCTGCGTGCTATACTCACCCTTGGAACCACAGTAACGTATGTTCTGCTTAATTTTGTGCTCAGGGCTGCCCGTAGTCGCAATTGGTGCTGAGAACTGGACATAACGTACAGATTTCAAATAGTCCGATTGGAAAAGGTGCCCACCTGATTTTTCGGGGGAGCATACGGTTGTGGTTCCAGCAACTAACCTCTCGCTCCGGCGAGGGGTTTGTTGTTGTGACAAACTTTGCCAGGGGGAGGCCTTGGCAACTTACCAGGGCCTCCCCCTGGTCAATGGCTGGACACGCTCTGTGCTACTATGGGTGCTGTATGATCAGTGTACGTACGCGCATCTTCCTTCTTACCTTCGCTACACTCGCAGCGGTTCACGGGGTTGCCATCGCTACTTCGCTCTACTGGCACTTCTGGTGGTTTGACCTACCCATGCACTTTTTTGGAGGCAGTATCGTGGCGCTGGGCTTATTCACACTCGCCGACCTTTCATGGCCACTACCGCACTGGTTCTTTCGTCCTGTCCCGTTTCTGTTGGTGGTACTGTTGATCGCGCTGTCGTGGGAAGTTTTTGAGCTCTGGGCTGGCATTCCCATTGAAGCAGACTACGTATTCGATACGAGCATCGATCTGCTGCTTGGGCTTACCGGTGGCCTCCTTGGGTACCGTCTCGGCCGTTTATTCGATGAGCTATAATATTCAAGTATGACTACGACGCTTGGTTTTTACGGTGGAATTGGGAGTGTAACTGGTGCTAATTTTGTGCTTGATACAGGAGCAGTTGCTATTATGGTGGATTGTGGTTTAGTACAAGGTGATCGATTCACTGAAGCAGTGAATGCGGAAGCATTTGTGTACGATCCGGCCGATATCGATGTACTTTTGGTGACGCACGCCCACGCCGATCACATTGGTCGCATTCCAAAGCTCGTGAAAGATGGCTTTAGAGGAGTCATTTACTCAACGCCGCCGACCAAAGACCTGGCCAACATCATGCTCCGCGATGCTGTTAAAGTTATGGAGTTTGAGCACGAACGATACGGGACAAGGGTACTCTACGACGAAGGCGACGTCGATGCCAGTCTGCGCCTCTGGCAAACCCATTCCTACGATGAAACTTTTTCGCTTCCTGATGGAATCGAGGCACACTTCAAAGACGCGGGGCACATTCTCGGTTCAGCTATGGTACACCTCGTGCGTAGTGGCAAAAAGATTGTTTTTACGGGCGATATAGGGAACATTCCCCAGCCACTCCTCAATGCGCCACAGGTGCCGACCGCCTACGACTACCTGATCATGGAGAGTGTATACGGCGATCGATTACACGAAGAGGTAGCCGAACGCACAAACCTGCTGAGGCAGTACCTCGAGGAAACACAGCGAAGTAGGGGAACACTCATTATTCCAGCCTTCAGCTTAGAACGCACACAGGGGATGCTCCTTGAGATTAATAACCTCGTTGAGTCGGGACAAATCAAACCAATACCGGTCTTTCTTGATTCACCACTCGCGATTGCGGTGACGGAAGTCTACCGTCGTTACCAATCGTACCTAAAAGCTGAGGTGCGGCAGCAAATCGAAGGCGGGGACGATATTTTTGATTTTACCGGACTCGAGTTCACGAGAACGGTTAAAGATTCGCACGAGATTGATGGCACGCCAGGACCGAAAGTAATCATTGCTGGGAGCGGCATGAGTCACGGCGGGCGGATTCGTCGCCATGAGCAGAACTACCTCGATGACACCAACACTACTGTCCTCTTGGTTGGTTACCAAGCAGTGGGGAGTCTGGGGCGCTTGCTCCACGATGGTGCTAAGCGAGTGAAAATCGACAGCGAGTGGGTGAAGGTACGCGCGAAGATTGCGCGCATTCGTGGGTACTCCGGGCACGCCGACCGCGATCAGCTCGTCAATCTCGTCGCGGGTGGGGGCGAGCAAGCTAAACAAGTGTTTGTGACCATGGGAGAGGAGCGCTCATCGCTCTTCTTGGTGCAGCGCTTGCGTGACTACCTTGGGGTGAACGCTGTCGCACCGAGTGAGAACGAAGAGGTGGTGATTGAGTTTTAAAAAATCTAACAATATTTTATAATTATGAAAGAAATATTTGGCTTTTTAGAAAGAATAGTCCATATAGTATTCTGGGGACTGATGGGTATTAATGTTTTCGTCTTAATTTTAAGTTTTCTCGAGCCTGCCAGCAGTCCAGATGGCTCAAGTATTGCGTGGGCTCTTGCTCTCACTATTCCTCTAACTGTCGTCGCAGCAATAGCTGGATTTATGTTATACGTTATTAAATTTATTGCTCTCCGGCATACTGTAAAACCCCCACAATCTCAGGTAGTGTCTAATCTCAGGAAGAAACGAGTAATAAAATACCTTATATTTGGTTATGTTCTAGCGTCTATAATTTGGCTTCAATTGGTTTTAATGCATTCCGTAAATTTGCATGCAATAATTTCCTCCCTAACAATATGGCTATTAATTAGCTGTGTTTATTTTGTTATAAGTTGGTTTATCCTCTATGATTTCGTTAAATGATTCACGTTTTAAAAAATTATGAGTATTCTCTTCTCACTAAAACAACAGTCACCGCCCGAAAGGCGGCGACTGTTGTTCCTTTAATGTGATTTACTTCACCGCCTCAACTACCTTCGCAAATGCCTCTGGGCGATCTTTGGCGAGAGTCGCCAAGATCTTGCGGTCGAGAGCCACGTTCTTGGCTGCAAGCGCAGCGATGAAGCGACTGTACTTCATTTCAAACGGACGGAGCGCCGCGTTAATGCGGACAATGAAGAGGCGACGGAAATCGTTCTTCTTGTCCTTGCGGTGCGCAAACGAGTGCAGCTGTGCGTGGTAGATCGCCTCACGTGCTGCGCGCTTCTTCTTTGAGCGGGCGAAGCGGTATCCTTTTACTTGCTCGAGGATGTTGCGACGGCGCTTCTGGGCCATCAATCCTCCTTTGACGCGTGCCATGGTTGGTTACGACTGGGTCGTGGTTGGATGAGTTTCTGATAATGGCTTCGCTCCCATACCCGGGAGGAAACGGCGCGTAATACGCTTGCTGAGGTTCAAGAGCTGTGTTCGCTTGCGGCGAAGACGCTGCTGCCCGGTTTGGCGGGCATTGAAGTGGTTTTGACCAGCTTTCCGGGCGACAACCTTGCCGTTCTTGGTCACCTTGACCCGCTTTGTGTATGACTTATTGGTTTTCATAATATTACTTACGTGCTTTTCTAAGACAAAAAGTGCGAGCACTATACCGCATTTCGTTCTAAAAGTCCACTCCGCGGCGACCTAAATAAGGCCGGATTCTAGGAGCTCATCTAGTGACTTCTTCTTTGATTTGACCATTTCACCCGTTTCCTTCTTTTCTGGCTCAGGTTTGGCTGCTTCTTTATCGATCACCTTTGGTCCTTTAACTGCCTTACCGACACGTTCAATGGTGGTCGTGTAACCTTTTGGTCCCTTCTTGATCTCGTCGGCGAGCTTGTAGTCAGCTGGAATGATCTTAAGAAAGCGCTCAAGACGCTCCTTGAGGAAGGCTTCCTCCATGTACTTGTAGCGACCCCAGAGGAACAGGTCAACTTTGACGCGGTGGCCATCGTTGAGCCACTCAGCGGCTCGTTTAGCCTTGAGAAGCTGATCGTGTTCACCGGTGCCGATCTTTACTTGGACACTCTTGGTCTCGGTAACGTGTGATTTCGACTTCACCTCGCTCGCTTTTCGCTTCTTCTCGTAGCGATACTGCCCGAAGTCCATGATCTTCGCAACGGGGGGATTGGCGTTTGGAGATATTTCAATTAAGTCCAGGTTTGCTTCCTCAGCGACGCTCAGGGCCTCTGTAGTCGAAATGACGCCTAAGTTTTCTCCTTTTGGTCCAATAACGCGCAGTTCTTTCGCTTTGATCGCGTTGTTAATGCGCGTCTTATCTTTTTGACTTGAACTAAAGTTTCGCTGTGGTGACTGCAAATTGATTGGGCTTAATGATTAACGTGCTCTGTGTGGTTGATCGGAAGTGTGGCACTCGCCACATTACACGCACCCCTACGTGCGCTATCATAGCACTAACTATGTGGGCAAAATGTACCATGAGTGAGGTTACCTGACAAGTGTCTACATACTGAAAAACGCTCCCACTAGGGGCGTTTTTCAGTTCTAGTAACCTGACGTGTTTACTAGATGATCGAATTGCAACCACTGAAGTGCGCTGCGTCGGCTGTTGCTTCGGTAGGACAGCTGTTAACTTCGCTCACGCGGATTGATCGTCCGTCAGAAGCGGCTTTCTTAAAGGCAGCTTGAACGTTTTGGTAACCAACTACGACCACAGCAAACATTGCAACAACAGCTGCAAAGATTGCGGTGCGAGCAGTGAAGTATGTGTATTTCATATGTAGTTTAATTATGAGCTAAAGTGTTACGTCGTGCAACGGATCAGGGTTTACAACTACGATGGTTTAATTATGATTCGTAGAGGTTCGGCAAGACAATGACCGACTCGGTAGCGGTCGCGGTGCCGCAGGTCACGGTGTACTGATGCGGTCCTTGGACAGTAATGGTGCGGCTACCGGTACGTTCGCTAGCCGTAAGAGTGTAGGTGTTGGTGGTTGGTCCGCCAATGCGTGGTCCGGTGATCGTACAGTTGGGAGGGTAGTTGGTACCAACGTCCCATGATACGGTGACCGTCTCCCCGACCCGCACGACTGTTGGTGAAATGGTAACTGCACCTGGTCAAAGTGGTTGGTTGGTACAGAGGTTGTCGGCCGGCCGGGTAGCGTTACAGCTGCCGTTGGTACAGTGCGATTGTCCGGTATTGGTCATGCCGCATATATTGGCAGCAGAGGTGCATGACGGCCCGGTGTACTCGTTGGCAACTGTCGCACCGCGGCAAATACCATTACAATCAATTGTTCCATCTGATGGCCCTGTCACACCGCAGGCATTGCGGAGCGCACAGGCTTGCCCTTGTTGCGGGACGCATACGCCTCCAGGTGGGGGTGGGGGTGGGGTGACGGAGGTCGTGCCGCCATTACCATTGCCGCAAATGATGCCGAGTGCGCACAGAATGACGAGATCGGCTACGACAGCACCAACGCTCAATCCAATCAGGGCAACGATAATAGCGTCAGTGCGCTTTGGTGCCGCTAAACCTAACATTGATGCTATCAAGAGTACGGCAATGAATGATTTATAATGCGGCAGCCTATGTGTTGGTGAATACATATCTAGTTTAGTGTTTGATAAGTTTAAACGGCGGCATCTAGACAGGAGTGTACACATAAATGATAACACTGAGCGCCAGGGAGAAACATATCAGGAGCGTGTACAGAAGCGTCGGTAGAAAGATTTCCGATGGGTACAACCAAGAACGTTTGGCATAGGTGATGCTGGCTAAGACACCAAATGGAATAGCGCCGAGGAGGGTGCTGTGACTGTACGCGTTGAGTCCAAATAGAGGTAAGAAGACAAAGGCGGTTAATAGAATCAGGGTAGTATGCGAAAGGAGGGCATACGTAATCCATAAACGCGCAGTATAAAAACCGTACGCGAGCGTTACTTGCATGAGTACGTATACAGTAGTAAAGATGAGGATTGCGCTTGGTAAAGGATTAAGTGTTGCCAGCAGCCGAATAGTGGTGAGGACCGTGTAAACGGTTCCCCCGACAAAGAAGAGGGAGGCTACAAAAAGTAGGCCGTAGAAGACCTGTTGTACACCCGTGCTCTCTTTTATTCTGAGCAATACCGTCTGTTTAAAAAGGTTGTTCATGATTGCGCATAGTTATTTCAACTGGTAACTAGTATTATTATAAACAAGTGTCTTGTCGATATTAGCCATTTGTTAACTTTTTTAGTCACATGTCAAATTTTCTTCGGCGGCTCGCGCTATTGGTTGGTGGAGGAGTGCTTACGCTCTTGCTGTTGTATTTTGTAAACCCATTGCTGCCTGAACGATTCTCGCTCGGCACCACCGCTCCGGTGGTTGATGAGAGCGTCAACGAAGGTGTTTCGATCACCTATACAATCCCGACTGATGAAGAGGTGAGACAGCGACTTCGTTTGCGGGATACGTGCCGCCTGAGCAGCTGGTGGAGGAACCGGTCAATATTCCAATGCCTCTCAGCGCAGTGAGTCAAGAGTACATCACAGCGTATAACGCTCTCGTGAATCAGGGTGTCTTGCTCGAAGCGCAGCTAAAGAAAAATGTGGCACCAGCTATGCTGCAGGTACAAGCTGAGGCGGCTTCTGGCAATTTCCTAAAAATGTTTGAGTCCATGGTGGCCGCGCGCGAGCAAATAGCGGTTCTCAATGGCATTATTGCCGATGCCAACACGGCAATTCTGGCCTATCGTAAAGCCTATGAAGTTCCAGGCCAGACCGTAGCGGTGCGCACTAATAGCGAAGCGCTCGATCGTGCTGCAGTGGCGCTCTACGAAGAGACAAAGCATTTCAGTAGCCTTCTCGAGCAAACTGTTAATGGGACAGTGCCAAGCCAGAAGCTTGTTTCAGACACAGAAGCGGCTAATCTGCGCGTCGTAGATGCTGCTACAGTCTTTGCTGAGAAAATTGCTGCTGTTGGGGAGGCAGTGAAAATACCTCGTCCGTAGTGCAGGTAGAGTAGCGTAGCACCAGGTGCTATAATTGCTGCCATGGTTTTGTATGAAAAGAAGGAGCGCCTGTTGTCTGTACTAGAGGCGGTGCGTTCCTCATCCCGATCAGATTTCTATAGAGAAAAATTTGCGGCGCTCCCGGCTCAGATTGACTCGATCGAGCAGCTTCCATTTCTGACCCGCGACGAGCTAGTTAGCACCCCACCCGATGATCGCTGCTATGTTCCAAAGAGCAGCGTTGCTTTTGTGGCGTATACGTCAGGGACAACGAGTGGTCAGCCACTCGTATCTTTTTTTGGTGCGGTCGATAATTATCACGTCGATCCAACGTGGGGTGTAGCCACTAGTCGCATTCTCGTTGTGTTTCCACCGCTCAATAAGAATTTTTGTGGCACCTTCATTCAACAGTGTCGTGAAGCGGTGCATCCCGTTACGCCAGTCTTCGGTGATCCGGCTAACCTGGCAGCGAGTGCGCACCTTGGCCACGCGCTCCAAGTTGATGGGCTGTACGCAACCCCCTCACTCGCATTTGCCCTTGCGCCATATTTAGCCAAGACCGGTTTACGCCAGAGAATCCGTCTCCTCGTCATCTCAGGTGAAACGATCACCAACGAGCAGCGAGAGAGTTTACATGCACTCTATCCTGAAGCGTACGTTGCTAACCTCTATGCTTCCTCAGAGATCGGCCAATTTATCATGGGACCAACGGTGCCTATGCTCGAAGATAAGATCCCCGGTTTTGTCCTGTTGACTGAAGCGCTCGTAGCGGCTGAGCTCATTGACAATGAGCTCGTGATAACCTACACAGAGAACCCCGCCTTTCCACTCATTCGCTACCGCACTGGAGATCTCTTTGCTATTGAAGCCGATTGGACAAACAGATACGGTACTGAAACCCCGGTACTCTCGTGGCTCGGTAAGGGTGGTGTCGATGTAGTGCGTGTGCATGGTACCGAGATTCGCTCTGGCTCGGTCGACACTTTTTTTACAAATCTGGCATTGCCAGTCTCACAGTATCAGCTGCATATCTTTCCTGGTCAGACGGCTACAACGCTCAGCATTGTCGTTGAATACATTGTACCCGAAGCAGCAGTAGTGGAGGCAGGGTACATAGAGAACGCCCTGCTGGATAACTTTTACATCCGGCCAGGGCAAACCGTTCGGGCCGCTATTGCGGAGGGCTCGATTGAAACGGTCCACGTTAAACCTGTCGAGGTGCTCTCTTGGCAAGGAGCGAAGCGTCGAGTTTTGGTTAACCACATCACATGAGAACGCACCTGCAGCTACTGTATCGCTACCGCATCTGGTCCCCAGTCCTTTCAGCTAGTTTGCTTGTTTTGGCTTTGCCACCGATCAGTTTTTCGGCACTGGCACTAGTCGGGTTAGTACCGATGTTCTTATTTTCCTTCCACGCAGAAACACCACGGAGCGCAGCGGTGGGGTGGGGCCTCTTTGCACTGACTTATGTTAGTTACATTACCTATAGTACGATGGCTGGTTTTCACTGGATCAATGAAGCGTCACTTTTCATTGGCCTAGTTAAGGCTTTTGGTATCAGCGTGACGATCGGGGCGGCACTTATCTTTAGTCTCTTAGGATTTGCAACCAAAATAGTGGGTGATAGGGTCATGGACCTAGTGCCTACACTGCACCGCTACTTGATTGTGAGCGTATTTTCCGTCGGTATCACACTCGCGATTGATTACGCCCTGTACACGCTGTTTAGTGGTTTTAACTACGGGGCGCTCTTCTTTGCTGGACAGCATGTCCCATCGTTACTGACGCTCATTGATCTTGGTCATCCCATAATGATCTCTCTCGCGGTCGTACTCATCAATCTGTCGGTGTTTGCGACATTGCTGTTTCTGACGCGGCGTTTACCACTCTTTCTCTATATAGGAACGTTGTTTTTGGTACTCGTGTACATGTTGCTGCCACGCGTCGTCCACGATGTACCAAGGTATGTTACTGGACCGGCGGGGGAAATTGAGATTGCTATCATACAAGACAGTGAACGATCGGAGACTTTAGCTTTTGGTCATGTTGAAAACGGCACGTTTGTGTTCCCGGGGCTCGAAGCGCACCTCGATGCCCTACGAAATGTTCCAGTGGATTTTATCATTTATCCATTTGCTCCATGGAACGGGGTGATGGGTGAGTACGTCGACAACAGTCGGTTTGACCGGACGGTGGTTGCGATTGATGAAGCGACATTTGGAGCTTGGGTCACTGCCCATGTGCCACCGCATGTCACGTTTGTGACCTGGTTCACTACGTACGATGACGGTAACTTCTACAATCAAATTGTCTTCTATCGAGATGGAGTGCGCATAGGTACCTACAACAAGCGTCACCTGTTTCCGTTTTTTGACTATACACCAGCCTGGGCGCTCGAACGGGGTATTGTCAGCTTACCCTTCGATGGTACACCTGGAGATATCGATCAAGAACCTATCCCGTTTGGTGATCTGCGTATTGGTTCGCTAGTCTGCTCAGAGGTTGGAGATGACGCGTCAACCGCACTGAGTGCGGCCGGCAGTAACGTGTTATTTTCGATTGGTTCCGAGAGCATGTTTACGCACCAGATACCGGGCGAGTACAACGCGCTGCGAGCGCAGCTGAGCGCTGAGACCTACAACATGCCAGTTGTTCGTGCGAACAAGTTTGGCCCCTCGGTGATATATGGCGGTGATGGCATGTTGCTCGGTAGGCTAGAGTACGGCGAGACTGGTATTCTCCGCGTGACTGTCCCGTATTCCCCACTAGTGCCGTAGCAATAGCTGTGTATACTAAGGCATACGGATAGCATGTCGACAAGCATAGATATTGAATCACCCGCGTTTATTGCTGTACTCGAGGAACTTGAATCCTTAGCGAAGGATTTCAGTGTGTCCGGGCAAACGCCCGGCTATGAACAGGTTTGGACGCCCGATGGTACGATCCGCATGTGGTCGGTGCCTCGTCCGACTGGAAGATTTTTGTACGACTCCGTACTGCAACACAAGCCAAAAGTCATCCTCGAACTTGGGACATCTTCTGGGTACTCGACGTTGTGGATGGGAGCAGCAGCTGCTACGTACGGTGGTCACGTCTACACTATTGAAGTGGCACAGCCCAAGATCGATATCGCCCAGTCGTACATTGATAGGGTTGGTCTCCATGACCATATTTCCATTGTCCCAGGTATGATTGCTGACGTGCTTACTACCTGGACAACCCCAATCGATCTAGTGTTCCTTGATGCCGATAAGATGAACTACCTATCGTATATGCTGACCCTAGAACCGTTTATTGCTCCCGGTGGAACGATCATTGCAGACAATGTACTAGATTTTGCTGACCTCATGCGCGACTTTTTAGACTACATGCGGACTTCGGGCAAGTACACGACTGAGGTGCTGACGATAGACCACGGGCTCTTGGTCGCTCGATAACCGGGCCTACAACTATGTATTCGTTTGTCTCCACGTTGGTGCACGTATCGCGTCCGCATATTTGGCTCTACACAATGGGCCCTTTTTCTTTTGGCGTCCTAGTGGCTATGGCGAAGGGATACACTGTTTCTCCCACTTGGTTTTTGCTCTGGCTTTTGCTTTTGTCGGTTCCTATCAATCTTTTCATCTACGGTGTGAATGACTATTTTGATGCAGCAACTGATGTACACAACCCAAAAAAGGATACCCTCGAATACCGGGCAGGAATGCATGAGTATCGATTACTCGGATTTGCCGTACTCGGTCTATTTTGCCTCCTCCTCAACCTCATGCATGAGCCCGCCTTGGTGTGGCTACTGGGCAGCGTATGGCTTTTGCTTGTCCTTACGTATAACATGCCACCGCTTCGCTTCAAAGCACGGCCCATACTCGATTTACTACTCGCTTTTAATTATCCTTTGCTAGGAATTATCGGTTACGTGATGGTGACGGGGTACCTGCCGACATTCTGGATTATTTTACCAATCACTCTGCTTGCTGTGTCGTTTCATGTTTTTTCGGCGATCCATGATATGCCGCACGATAAAGCCGATCACATCATAACGACCGCACTATGGCTCGAAAGCGCGGAACGTGCACTGAGGGTGTGTGCGTGGTGCGCATTAGCTGCAGCTGCTAGTTTTCTATGGATTGGTTGGTGGCTCGTGGGACTTTCTCTGCTGCCATATGCAGCATTTTTCTCAGCGCACCTCTACAACGCACCACTACGCAACGATGCCCTACGGTCATATACTTACTTCATTCGCCTGCAGTATATTGTTGGCTTTTGTGCTGTAGGCTCGTCGCTCTGGTACCTTGGTTTTTTTGCTATCTTGTAAAGTAATGAACAGGCTAGGATAGAAGGAGCTGCACGTAGGTGGCATGCAGTGCTACAATGAGGGTAATTTTTTCATGGTAGAAGAAAGTGTTCGTAAAGCAGCCGCCAAGAAAACAATGCGCAAGGCCGTCGGCCGGACTGCGACTATTCGGCGTGCACCGCGGGCTCGGGCAGCGAGCGTAGAAGCGGCACCGGCAGCACCGCGACGTAAAGCGCCAACTCTAACGATCACCCCGCGGACAGCAGATAAACGGACAGGACTCTACCTCGGCGTCGGCGTGTTTCTATTCATGTTTGGCATCAGTGCTGCTATCGGCTTTACCGACGAGGGGGCTATCAATGTGCGCGGTATTATCGAATCGAGAATGGCGAGTGCTACCCCTGAAGAGCGTGCGCGTCTTGAGCAGGCACAAAAAGCCACGGCGAACAGCCTGCCCGACGGCGGGCTCATGGCATCAGGAGTTCCCGAGGCTGCGCCTCCACCAATCGCTACGACGACCGCCTCGACCACACCAGCAGCCGCCAGCTCAACTGAGGCCGCTGCTTCATCGACCGACCAACTTGTCGATGGTGGACTCACCCCAAGCGATAGTGCCCCCGAGTAAACTAGATGTAAGCCACTAGGCGTACTGGATGGGAAATATAAAGTTTTCTTTACTGTGCGCAATTGCGGGCAGCCCAGAATACTTCGCGCTACAATAGAGCTACCTTACCAGTTGTGAACGTTACGTTCCGTATCCGACAGTTCTTTTATGACCAACGACGCAATCCAAAAATACATCCGCGCGGCAGATTACCTCTCGGCAGTTCAGATTTACCTCCAGGGTAACTACTTTCTTGAAAATACGCTCGCGCCAGAGCACATCAAACCGCGTCTCTTAGGGCACTGGGGTACTTGCCCGGGTATCAATTTTACCTACGCGCACCTCAATCGTGCCATCATCGAGCATGATCTCGACATGATGTTCGTACTCGGTCCCGGTCATGGTTTTCCGGCCATTCAAGCTAACTTATTCATTGAGGGTACGCTCTCGAAGTACTACCCAGAACTACCCCGTACACGAGCTGGAATAGCTGATATGGCCAAGCAGTTTAGCTGGCCGTACGGTTTCCCAAGTCACAGTAACCCCGAAGCACCAGGCGTCATTCTTGAAGGTGGGGAGCTCGGCTACTCGCTTGCAACATCGTACGGGGCAGTTCTCGATAATCCTAACCTGATCGTGGCGTGTCTCGTCGGTGACGGCGAGGCGGAGACCGGTCCTACAGCCACAGCGTGGCACCTGTCAAAGTTGATCGACCCGGCTCGCAACGGCGCGGTTCTACCGATCCTCCACCTCAATGGCTACAAAATTTCCGGTCCGACCATGATGGGTCGCATGAGCGATGCAGAGCTCACCGAGTTGTTTTGCGGCTACGGGTACGAGCCACACTTCGTCGATGCCTACGTTGCCCATGATGTCCATGCCGTCATGCGCAGCACCCTCGATGCAGTAGTCGAGAGTATCCACTTCACCCAGCACTGTGCTCGAGAAGGTTCGCTTAAAGAAAATCCGCGTTGGCCGATGATCATTTTGCGCACGCCGAAGGGGTGGAACTCGATCAAGTACATTGGTGAGAAGCGAATTGAGGACAATCACTACGCCCACCAGGTCATCGCTGAAAATGCGCGCAAGGACGTAGGTGAGCGTACGCAGGTGGAAGAGTGGCTCCGTTCGTATCACTTTGAGACGCTGTTTGACGGCGAGCACTTTGATGTCGATATTGAGGCGCTCGTACCGCGTCCCGATCGGCGCATGGGCGATAACCCTCATACCATGGGCGGCGACCGGGCCTTCCAGGCGCTCCAGCTTCCCGAGGTGGACGCGCTCGCCTACACTGCCACATGTCAGATCGATGATCCAACCTGTGGGGAAGTAAGCAGCATGGAACTCGTCGGCCAATATCTCCGGGATGTCGTCCGCGCCAACGAAGGTAGTCGCAATTTCCGTCTCTTTTCACCCGATGAAACGTACTCCAACAAGCTCCACGCTATCTTTGAGGCAACAACACGCTGTTTCGTATGGCCGCACAAAGAATGGGATAAAGATTTAGCTTGGGATGGACGGGTGGTAGAGATGCTCTCAGAGCACAGCCTCCAGGGGCTCATGCAAGGGTACATTCTGACGGGGCGTAACGGGGTATTTGCCTCGTACGAAGCCTTCGTCCAGATCATCGCGAGCATGGTCGACCAGTACGCAAAGTTTCTCCACGTAGCGCGAGATGTCAAATGGCGCGGCACGATCGCTTCGCTCAATTACATCCTTACCTCGACCGGTTGGCGCCAAGAACACAACGGCTTTTCACACCAAAACCCCGGCTTTATCGACGACGTCTTGCAGCGCCAAGGGTGCTTCTCGAACGTATACTTTCCAGCTGATGCGAATACCGCGCTTGTCGTGATGCGCCGCATGCTCGCCTCAAGGCGGGAGATCAACGTGCTCGTCGGAGAGAAACGACCGCTTCCCGTCTGGCGGACGGTGAAACAAGCCGAGGAAGATGTCCGCTCGGGCATTGCGATTTGGGATTTTGCTAGTGACGAAGACCCACACCTCGTCCTTGCTGCTGCTGGTGACTACATGACGAAAGAGACGCTAGCGGCTATAAACCTTATTCACGAAATCGTACCGAAACTGCGCGTACGCTTCGTGAACATCAACTCACTCTCGGCACTCGGCATGGGTGCGAACGGTTGCCGTGTCTTACCACACGATTTAGACTACTATTTTACGAATGATAAGCCGGTCGTCATCAATTTTCATGGCTACCCCCAGACGGTGAAGCAGATCCTCTTCGATTACGGCGTCAGTGCTGATCGCTTCACCATCCACGGCTACGAAGAATCTGGTTCCACGACCACCGTGTTCGACATGATGGTGCGCAACCGCGTCGATCGCTACCACCTCGTCATCGATGCACTTAAAGCGGCGGAGGCCGAGGGCGTTATCACGGCGGCGGTGTGCCAGGAAACAATTGCTGCATTCGAAGAAAAGATTGCTGTGCATCGCAGCTACGTCATCGAATATGGAGATGACCCTGAAGAAATAGCGAATTGGTCATGGCAATCACGCTCGTAGTCAATCCAGGAAGTACCTCGCGTAAGTACGCGTTTTACCGCGGTAGCGAGTGTATTGCGTCGGTACACATCGAAGTGACCGAAACCGGTGTGTCATCGTGCGTCACTGAGATTAATGGTGTATCGACATGTGAGGATTGGACTGCTGACGGTTTAGCAACCGCACTTGAGCAAACTGTACGCTGGGCAATGGCCAAGGGGATTATCGGGACGATTGATAGTATTGCGCGTACTGCCGTACGCGTTGTCGCTCCGGGACAACTCTTTGCCGAACATCGCCGCATCGATGCTGCGTACATAGAGGCACTCACTGCTGCAGCGTGGCTCGTTCCCGTGCATATTCCAATTGTACTTTCCGAGCTGGCAGCACTTACCAAGCAGCTGCCGCATACTCCGTGCTTTGCAATCTCTGATAGTGCCTTCCATGACACCATGTGGCCGCAGGTGCGGTCACAGAGTCTTGGCAGCGAGCACATTGAGAACTACGGGTATCACGGGTTGTCGTTTGCATCCATCAGTCGTCGGCTAGAGCCAGCGTTTGGTGTTGTACCGCCACGGACAGTCGTGCTCCATGTCGGCGGGGGCGTGAGTGTGACTGCACTCAAGTACGGTGTTGCGGTTGCAACCTCTATGGGCTTCACTCCAGCCAGTGGAGTGGTAATGGGAACACGAGGCGGTGATGTTGGTGCTGATGCAATGGTAGCCTACATGCGCGAACACGACCTGACGCCCACCGATGCTCTCCTCCACCTCTACCGGCACTCTGGATTCTCCGCCCTCGCTGGCGTAGCGGACCTCCGCTTGCTCATGGAGCGGGCAGCGGCGCACGATGAGCGGGCTCACCTAGCCTTCGTCGCTTTCGTGCAGCAGGTTGCAACCGAAGTAACTTCTCGAGCACTGCTCATGGGCGGCGTGGATGCAATCGTGCTCACCGCTACCGCTGTTGTGCGCAACCCGACGTTGCGAGCGAAACTCATGGAGCCGCTGGCTTTAATCGGTGTACACCTCGATGCCGACAAGAACGAGTGCTTAGTGGGCAAAGAGGGTCTGATCGAAGGTGCTGGTTCTGTGCCGGTCATGGTAATGAAGACCGACGAGATGGGGGAGATGGCGCGGGTCGCAGCAGGGTTATGAAATACGGTATAGAAAAGAAAGCGGCGGGACCTTCGGTACCGCCGCTTTCTTTTCTACGCCGCCACCTTTGCGCGGCAGCCCTGGCACTGGCAGCCCTTTTGCTTAATGATCTGGTTGAAAAAGTCTTTACCGTAGTCGTAGGTAATCTCCTCGCCGCTCGAAATGTTCTTGGCAGCTCGGATGTAAATACGGTCGTCTTCTTCGTCATGCTCAGCTTCAGCGTTCGGCTTGCAGGCGTGGTTAATGTAGCGAGCCGTGTTTTCGCGGCCTTTGCCATCAATGACGAGTTCATCAGTGACGACGAACAAGTACTGTCCGCCTCTACGATCCGCTTCCTCGGTCGTAATACGCTCACCGGTGTACTCAATGATGAGCTGACCTTTGGTAATGTCTTCAGCTGCAAATAACCCAAGTCCAGCTGAACTGCGCTTCTTCGCTACCTTCGGGCGATAGTTGTCGTCAATCATAATGCGCCAGAGTATAGCATGAGCAACACTTCACATAGGTGGTTGAATCCTGTGGACAGAAAAGGGCAGTGTCAGCCTAGACGGGATAGCCGGGTTTGTCTTGATATGTTTCCTGCTATTATGTACAGGTAATGCAAATTGCCGCCCGCACGTTTTTTCTCATTGCGACCGTTGGTACGGTCGTGTCTCTGGTGCTCCTGACTTTCTTTGGGTATGTGTTCCTCTTGAGTGGTTGGAGTATGAGCGTGAAGATTATCATCGTCACTACCACCATTGCAGGTTTTTCACTCGTGCTCAATTGGTACCAAGCGCGCGCAGTATCACTGCTCCAGTATCGCTTGAAGACAACGGGGCACGGTGATGA